>Ga0079997_135626_pt1 | contig 81167 bp, 64 predicted proteins | sample PerSpoCPS_CMetaG_FD_69200 | JGI IMG/M metagenome (GOLD analysis project Ga0079997, IMG submission 69200) | Archaeal communities from Yellowstone National Park, Wyoming, USA - Perpetual Spouter C (PS_C) MetaG (SPADES assembly) (version 2) | ecosystem: Environmental > Aquatic > Thermal springs >...
CGTGCCCGTGACAAGCCAAAATTGCTGCCCGCTTTTCGCCCTGCTGCAAATCTTTCGGCAAAAGCAAATAGGCAGGCACGGTCATGTCAGGTTCGCTTTGAAAGAGCACTTTCTCCCGCCAGTGGTCGCCCATGTCGGTTCGGTCAACGATGATGGGTTCTAAGGGGCACTTTTGTTCGGGCAACAATCCCAGCCCTTCCCAGACTTTTGCCCGAAACTGCGCCTGCCACTGCCGCAACTCGTCGGCATTTTCCGCCCGCAGCGGCAACAAAGGTTGGCGTTCCCGATAACGCCGCAGCAAATATTCGCCCATAGACCAATTGCGCATCATCATCTCATCCCACATCGCCTTGCCTCCTTTCCGCATTTCAGCCACTCAAAGTTTGCCATCAAGTTGACTTGCGCGATTGAAAGGGACATAGGGCATGGGACAGGAACGGGACGGGGGACGCGGGACGAGGGACGAGAAAACGGGAGGGCGAGGCTACTGCCGAGCCAAGTTTTCGGCAAATCGTGAGATGGGCAAATCGGCAAGTCGGAAAGGCAGTGGATGGCGGATAGCGAGTGGCGAATGGCGAGTGACGAATAGTGAACGGCGAATGGCGAGATGAAAAAAACGGCTTTGACCACCCACCCGAGGTGGGTGGCTACAAATTCAAAGCAGGCTAACTGAAAGTTGCGAGTTGCGGGTTGCGCGTTCAGAGAAAAAGCCCTAACCCTCAACTCTCAACCCTCAACGCGCAACCCAAATAGCAGGCTTTGTTTTTTCGTAGCCACCGACTCCAGTCGGTGGTTTGGAGGGTCAGGCTCCTGCTTTGCGCCATGAAAGACTAAATTCGGGGCTAACGCCCCTCCTACAAGATTTTCCGAACGCACTTCTGTGCCGTTGACACCGCCGAAAATTTTGGCATCATCTTTGAGGTGCAACAGACTTGGTCTGAATGAGGTGATTGCGGACGATGATTTGGAGGTGGATTTTTGTGACGGCGATAGCGAGTGCTTTGATGACGGCAGGGAACGCAGTAGGCGCCAATTTCGTTCCGAGACCTGAACCCCCGCGACCAGATTTTGAGCGAACGCAATGGCTTAATTTGAACGGCGTTTGGGAATTCGCTTTTGACCCTAACGATGTCGGTGTCAAGGAAAATTGGTTTGCCACCACTGCCCAACCGTTTCCGCTCCGCATCGTTGTGCCCTTCCCATGGGAGAGCAAACTCAGCGGCATCGGACGAACGGATTACAAAGGCGTTGCGTGGTATCGCCGAAACTTCATTGTCCCCAAAGAATGGCGGGGCAAGCGAATTTGGCTTTGCTTCGGTGCCGTTGACTGGCACGCAACAGTCTGGCTGAACGGTGAAAAAGTCGGTGAGCACGAAGGTGGCTACAGCGAATTTCGCTTTGATGTCACCGACAAAATCCGATTTGACGCCCCCAATCTGCTCGTCGTCCGAGCCGTTGACTTCACTGACCACGAGACAACCATCGGCAAGCAAGTTCAATGGTGGTATACGAGCACAAGTGGCATTTGGCAAACTGTTTGGCTCGAAGCGACGGGGCAAGTTTGCGTGAAGAAGTTCCGCATCATCCCTATTGCCGATAAACGCCATGTGCCGACAGGGGAAATGCGATTTGAGGTTTGGTTAGACTGGGACGAGGGACTGGGGACTCGGGACGAGGAAGTTGTCGTGGAAGTTCGTTCGCCGGACCGCAAGTTTCGCGCCGTGCAAGTGAAAGTGCCGCCAAAGCAAGAACAAGTGACGCTGACGGTCAAAGTGCCTAACCCGAAATTCTGGACACCCGAAACGCCCTACCTTTACGACGCCGAAATCGTTGTCCGTTCGGGGCGAGGGGCAAGGGACGGGGGACGAGATGCAGACGAAACGGCGGACGAAATTGTTCGCACCTATTTCGGCATCAGAACGATTACTTGGAGCAAGGGACAAGGGACAGGGGACAAGGGTCATAGTTTTGTGCTGCTTAACAGCAAACCAATCTACATTCGCGGCGCCCTTGATCAATCCTTCAACCCTGACGGGATTTACACCGCTCCGAGCGATGAGTTTTTGCGGCGAGACATTGAGTTGGCAAAGGCTGCTGGCTTCAACATGCTCAGAATTCACATCAAAGCCGATGAACCGCGCAAACTCTATTGGGCTGACAGATTGGGGATTCTCATCCAGCAAGATGTCCCGTGCTTTTACCGTATCAGCGAGCGGTCCCGACGAGCCTTTGAGAAAACTCTGCGCGACATGATTGAACGCGATTTCAACCACCCCAGCATTTACTGCTGGACAATCTTCAACGAGGAATGGGGCATCGGCAACCTTCAAACTGCACCGAAGGAGCACCGCATTGACTGGGTTTTGAAGATGGTTGAGTTAGTGCGCCAACTTGACCCAACCCGATTGGTTCAGGATAACACCGGCTGGGCACACCTTGTTTCCGATCTCAACTCGTTCCACTGGTATGGTCGCGATGTGGACGGCTTCCGGCAACATTACCGGCGCATCAATGACGAACGCATAAAGCCAGGTGACGATTGGAACTACATCGCAGGTTACAAGCAACGAGGGGAACCGTTTGTCAACAACGAGTTCGGTTATGTCGGCGCGGGCGATGGCGATAGTGATTGGTCTTGGGGCAATTTGTTCGTCGTGAACGCCATGCGTTCCTGCGACAAGTTAGTCGGATACACCTACACGGAATTGACGGACATTGAATGGGAGCATAACGGCGTTTACAACTACGACCGCTCACCCAAAGAGTTCGGCTACGACTTCTGGGCACCGGGAATGACGGTGCGCGATGTTTTCGCCGAAGACTTTCTCGTCTTGGATGTGCCAGCAATCAAATACGCCAAACCGGGCGAAAAAGTCAGCGTGCCCGTCCTGTTCAGCCACATGAGCGGCAAGCATGAGTCTGGTTTGACCTTAAAGTGGCAAGTCCGTTGGCTTGACAGGTTCGGCAACTGGCGTGAAAGCAAAGTCCAAACGCGCAAGTGCCCGAAGACGCCCGCATACAGGTTGACGAAGTTAGGTGAAATCACTTTCGCGCTCCCAAACGAACCTTCACTGGTGACACTTGTGGCTTGGCTTGAGGACTCAAAGGGCAAGCGGGTGCACATCAATTACACGCAATGGTGGGTGCGGGATGAAAAGGGGTTGCCGCGAGTTGAAGTCTTGGACAAACACACTTTGGTGTTGCGCTTCTCCCCTAACGATTGGGCTGAAAGCAAGTTCAACGAACTTTCCATGCCAGAAACACCCATAGACGGCAAGCATTATGGGCGAGGCTATGGCTTCGTTGAATATCGGCTCAAGTTGCCCGAAGGCGTGAGTTTGGACAAGGTTAAAGCGATAAGGCTGCTCTGCGAAGTCGCAGCGAAAGCGGGGCGCGAGAAAGTCGATTGGGCAGAACGAGTGAACCCGCAAGATTACCCCCAAACTGACGGCAAAAAGTTCCCGACAACCGTTGAGGTCTCCTTCAACGGCATCAAAGTTGCGACTTGGAACTTGCCCGACGACCCTGCTGATGCTCGTGGAGTCCTGTCTCATTGGCGAGGCGTTGAGCGAGGTTCTTACGGCTACTTGATGAGCGCTGAACTTGACATGAACACTCCTGAGGGCGTCGCCGTTCGCAATCAGGTAGCGGAAACAGGGCAGTTGGTAATTCGCTTCACCGTTCCTTGGAACGCTGTCCACCGAGGCGGTATCGCAATTTACGGAGAAACGATGGGCTGTTATCCTGTTGAGCCGACGCTGATTTTGCAGTTTGCCGAACCGCTGCCTTTGCCTGTTGGCTGGTCATCAAGCGAAAGTGTTGCTGTCAGCACTTTTAAGGAACGGCTTCGAGTTGTGTTGCCTACGGCTCAACGGGGTGGACACCAGTGGCGTTACACGACGGAACGACCATCAGAGAACTGGATGCAACCTGAGTTTGACGATAGCGGTTGGAGAGTTGGAAAGTCGGGATTTGGCACTGAAGGGACGCCTGGCGCAATTGTTGGGACGAGATGGGCAACAGGTGAAATTTGGCTGCGGACGAAAATCACAATGCCAAAACTCTCTCCCGATGATGTCGTTTGGCTTGAAGTGCACCACGACGAGGACTGCGAGGTTTATGTCAACGGCAAGTTGCTATGGCGCGAAGGCGTTTATCTGACGCGCTACAAAACTGTTCGCCTCCGACCTGAGCAGATTGCCTTGTTCCGCGAGGGCGAAAACACCATCGCCGTCCATTGCCGCCAAACCATCGGCGGTCAGTTCGTTGATGTCGGTTTTGTGGTGTTGAAAGCGGTGGATTAGCGGTTTTCAAGTTCTTGACGCCCTTCCTCAACGATTTCGAGGAGACGGCGGGCGAACCTTTCCAAGCGGTTGAGGACATTGCGGACATACTCGTCGGTCTCTCGGCGGCGGGTTTCAGCATCTTGCTGAGCCTCCTGCAAAATTTCTCTTGCCCGCTGCTCTGCTTGTTGGACTATCAGGCTTTCCTCCACCAACCTTTCCGCTTCGCGCCTTGCTTGTTCCAAGATTCTCTCCGCTTCCCTCTTCGCCTCTTCAACAATCCGCTGTGCCTCTTCCCTCGCAGCCCGAAGATACCTCTCGCTTTCCCTTTGGATTTCCATTGCCTTGCGGATTTCGTCGGGCAAAGATGCTCTCATCCGATGGAGTTTCGTGGCGAAAAGTTCCTCGTCAACGATGACCCACCGTCCCAGAATGTGCCTTCCGTTCCGAACCAGTTCTTCAAGTTCTGTGATGGCGCGGTAAATGTCCGAGATGGTTACCGCCTCCTTTCCGCCACTTTTTTGCGGAGTCTTTCGGCGACATTGTCTGGCACTAAGTCCTTTAAGCACCCGTTGAGCGAAGCGACTTCCTTCACGGCGCTGGAACTCAAGTAGGCATAGGGCAAACTGGTCATGAGGAACAGCGTTTCTATTTCAGGCGCAAGTTTTCGGTTGATGGCTGCCATTTGGAACTCGTAGTCAAAATCCGTCACAGCCCTTAAGCCTTTAATGATGACCTTTGCACCCTTCTGCCGGACGAAGTTGACCAAAAGCCCGTCAAAGGCTTCAACGGTGACATTGGGCAAATGGCTGCAGCATTCCTTCAGCATCTCAACCCGCTCTTCCAAAGTGAACCAAGGCGTTTTGGCTGGGTTGGTTGTGACGGCGACAATCAGTTCGTCAAAGATTTTTGCCGCCCGCTCTATGACATCCAAGTGACCGTTTGTCACTGGGTCGAAAGTGCCCGGGTAAACGGCGCGAATCATCTTTCATCCCTCCAATCTCCAGTTGGCGAATAAAAACGCAAGACATGTTCGCTGACCCTTCGGTGCTCGAAAGCAATCAGACCACCCACAACTTCGGGCAACTCCTCTTTCACCAATTGCTGCACCACGACCAATCTCGGTCCCTTCAAAAGTTCCAGATGGTTTCCCAGCCATGTCATGAGTTGCAAAGCCAAGTCGCTGCCGTAGGGCGGGTCCAAAAACACGATGTCAAACCTTTCGCCTTCCGCCAGAAGTTGGGGCAACTTCCTCCTCGCATCGCCCTTGACAATTCTTGCCCGATTGAAAAGTTTCGTCAGCAGCAGGTTTGTCTTTATGGTCTCAATGCAGCGACCGTCCAACTCAACGAAGACAGCCCGCTCAGCCCCTCTGCTCAGTGCTTCTATGCCCACAGCACCTGTTCCAGCGCACAGGTCAAGAAAGTGACTTCCGACGACCAATTGACCGAGCATGTCAAACAAAACGGTTCTGATTCGGTCGGTCGTCGGGCGAACCCGACCGTGAGGTGGGCTTTTCAGTTGAACACCTTTGCTCGTCCCTGCAATCACTCTCACGCTTTAAGTCCCCTCGCTTCATCTCATCCAACTTTTCTGAGACGGGCTGCGAAAACTCCGTCGGTGTTGTGTTTGTGCGGGAACAATCGCAAAAATCCCTCTTGCGTGATTGCGTTTGGGATTTCGCTGGGCAGAAATGGGCGCGGGTCATCCAAAACAAATTCCGGATGACGCTCCAGAAAAGTTTTGATGACCTCCTCGTCCTCTTCGGGCTCAAGGCTGCATGTAGCGTAAACGATAACTCCACCTTTGCGGACAACCGGAACTGATGCCTCAAGCAACCGAGATTGCAACTCAGCCAACTGTTTCACCTGTTCCTCGCTCTTCTTCCAACGGGCATCGACTTTCCGGCGCAATGTCCCGGTCCCTGAACAAGGGACATCAAGCAAAACTTTGTCAGCCCGATTGATGAATTGCTGGGCGAGTTCCGTCCAATCGCCCAGCAAGGTTTTGATGTTGAAAAGTTTGAGCCGAACGGCGTTCTCTTCAACCAATTTCAAGCGGGAGGGATGGGAGTCGACAGCGATAATTTCCGCTTCGTCTTTCACCAACTCAGCGATGTGAGTGGTCTTGCCGCCGGGTGCAGCGCAAGCGTCTATGATGATTTCGCCAGGTTTCGGCTCTAAAAGGTAGGGCACAATCATTGCCCCTTCGTCCTGAACGGTGAACAAGCCACCGATAAAGCCGGGCAACTTTGTGACATCGTGGGTTGTGTCCAACCTCAAACATTCGGGCACCCAAGGGCTCGGTTCTATTTTCCTGCACCGAAACTCTAAGGCTCGAGCGACCAACTCTCTTTCGGTGTATTTGAGGTTGACGCGGATGCAAAGTGGGGGCGGTTCGTTGTTGGCTCGGCAAAGCGCCAAAGTCTCATCCACGCCCCAAAACTTGACCCAACGCTCAACCATCCAACGCGGGTGGGAAGTCGTTATGCTGATGTGAGAAATAGGGTCTTCGTCAAGGGACGGGATAGGGACACTTTGCCAACCTTCGCCCATGCTCCTGACGACAGCGTTCACGAGAGATGCAATCCCCTTGTGTTCAAACCGCTTCGCCAACTTGACATATTCGTTCCCAACAATCGGTGCAGGGTGCTTGAAGAAAATCAACTCGTAGGCTGCCATGCGCAAGATGTTGCGAGCAAAAACGGGAAGTTCGTCCAACGAGTAATCGCAGAAATGCTGGATGATGTGGTCAAGGTAAAGTCGCATTTTCACGACTCCCATCGCCAGCGCTGTTATCATTGCCCTTTCCTTCGATGGGAGCCGCTTCTGCCTCATCAGTTCCCGCAGGGACAAGTTGACATAGGCATCCTTTTTCTCTACCTCAACCAGAGCCAACAGCGCTAATTTTCTGGCAGGGCAAATCTGGTCAGCCGTTGTCGGATGCATCATCCGGTAAGCCATAACAGGTCACCGCCCAAAAGCGGACACCAAAAGCGAAAGCGCTTTCAGTCGTCTCGTGTGCTTTCGTTACTGTTGCTGAGTTTGTTCGCTGCTCGTTTGAGTTGGTTGAGATGGTTGCTGAGTTTGAGCAGTTAGCCGTTCCATCTCTTTCGCTGCCTGATATTCGCTCCAAGCGATGGCGATAACAAGCAACCCACCAAGCGCAAGCATCGGTCCCAAGGCGCCTTTGAGCACCACCAAAAAGTCGCCCCACCAAACCACGAGCAACACTATCCCGACAATCACAGCCACGGCACCCGCCAAGAAAGCAATCATCGTCCCCTTGGACATAAACCATCGCCTCCATGCCACCGAAATTTCTGCTGCATTTTGATTATGCCACCAATGTCCGAATTTGGGCGTGTTTTCAAGGTCGCTTGTCGCGGGTGTAGTGCTATGATTGATGCGGCGGTTGAAAAGGGTGACCTTAAGGAGGGGATTTGAGATGCCTGTCAACAGAGAACGCTTTCTGGCGGACTTCCTTGAACTCGTCCGCATACCGAGCCCTTCGGGCAAAGAGAAGGAAGTCGCTCGGGCAGTGAGGGCGAAACTTGAAAGCATGGGTCTGACCGTAACGGAAGATAATGCAGGGGAAAAGTTTGGTGGCGAACAGGGCAACTTGATTGTCAAGGTTCAGGGCAACTTGGAAGGCGTCCCGCCGATTATGTTCAACGCTCACTTGGATACCGTCGTCCCCTGCGAAAATGTCAACCCAATCGTTGAGGGCGACAAAGTTCGGTCCGACGGGAGAACGATTCTGGGCGCTGACAACAAGGCTGGGGTTTGCGTGTTGCTGGAGTTTTTGCGCGTCCTTAGGGAAGACGGCATCCAACACGGTCCGCTGGAGATAGTTTTCACCGTCGCCGAGGAGACAGGGCTTCACGGGGCAAAGCACCTTGACTATTCCCTCGTCAGCGCAAAGGTCGGCTTCGTTTTGGACAGCGGTCCGCCGGTCAACAAAGTCATAGTCCAAGCGCCGTCGCAAAAGAATTTGCGGGCGGTCATAAAAGGCAAGGCTGCCCACGCAGGCGTTTCGCCTGAAAAGGGCATAAACGCAATTCAGTTGGCAGCAAGGGCAATTGCGGCGATGAGGCTTGGGCGAATTGACCACGAGACGACGGCAAACATTGGCGTCATTAGGGGAGGTTTGGCGACCAACATCGTGCCCGAAGAAGTTGAAATTTTGGGCGAAGCCAGAAGCCACGACCCGCGCAAACTTGATGAGCAAATCGCCCACATGGTTGCCCTCTTTGAGAAGGAAGCGCAGAAAGGCGGCGGAAGTGCGGAGATTGAAGTCAAGGAAGTCTACCGCTCCTTCCGCATCACCGAGAATGACCTGCCAGCAAAACTCATAACGGTAGCCCTTGAGAAAATGGGGCTGAAACCGCAGTGGGAGATAACTGGCGGCGGCAGCGACGCAAACATCTTCAACGAACACGGGATTAAGTGCGTGATGATTTGCTGCGGCGAGGAAAGCCCCCATTCGCCCGAAAACGAAAGGCTTGACATCCCTTCTGCGCTCCAAAGCGTGGAGTTGCTGGTGAACATCGTCACTGCTTTCGCCCAAATGGGCAAAAACCTTTAACCCAACCTCTTTCACACCTTTCAACTCCATGCCAAACTGATGACGGGCAAACTTGAAAGTATCAAGGAGGCGATGGGGCATGCGTTGGCTATTGACAACTTTGATTTGCGGGTTGATGGCAATGGGGCTTTTGGGACAGCAATCGCCATCTTTGTTGGTCGGTTATGTTTCTCGCGATGACGGTGCGTTCGCTTGGGTCAGAGAAGGCAAGACCGAAACTCCTCTCGGCGCGACGATTCACGAACTAAGGCTAACTTCACAACGCTGGAAGGGCATCACTTGGCGGCACACTCTCCTCGTCGTCCAGCCATCAAAAGTCACAAGCGATGTAGCAGTGCTCGTCGTCAGCGGTGGTAACACGGAGAGTAGGGGCGACACTCAAACCCGTCTCATTGCGACAACTATCGCTGCTCAAATCCAAGCCATCGTCGCAGTCCTTTTTGCTGTCCCGAACCAACCACTTTTTGACGGTCTCACCGAAGACAACCTCATTGCCCACACTTTCGTCAAGGTTTTGGAGACAGGCGATAAGGAGTGGGCTTGTTTGCTGCCGATGACCAAAAGCGCCGTAAAAGCGATGGACGCTATCCAGCAATTCGCCGAAAAGGAATTGGGCATAAAAGTCAATGGCTTCGTTGTCACGGGCGCATCAAAGCGGGGTTGGACGACTTGGTTGACGGCTGTCGCCGACCCAAAGCGCGTTAAAGGCATCGCTCCCATCGTTTACGACAACTTGAACATTCCAGCACAAATGCGACACCAACGCGAAGTTTTCGGTGGCTTTAGCGAGCAAATCAGGGAATACGAGGAACGAGGTTTGCTGGACTTGGTCGTCGGCGACGGCAAGGCACAGGAAATCGTTCAACTCGTTGACCCTTACTTTTACCGCGAAAGGCTGACGATGCCGAAACTCATCATCAACGGCACCAATGACCGATATTGGGCGCTTGACGCAGCCAACTTCTACTTCTACGACCTTCCGGGCGAAAAGCACATCCTCTATGTTCCCAACGCTGGTCACGGACTTGAAGGCGGGCTTGACAGAGTTTTAAGGACGCTCACAGCGTTCTTCAACAGGGTCGCTGGTCGGATTGCCTTCCCGAAGTTGCAATGGCAATGGAAGCAGGAAGGCAACTCAATGACGCTCGTCATCCGGTCGGAGCCGAAACCCAAAGAAGTTCTAATTTGGACTGCGAAAGCGCCGACGAAAGATTTCCGAGATGCAAAATGGTCAAGCCAAACCATCAACGCTGCCGACGGCGAATTCAAGTTCACCCTCAACCCGCCCGAACAGGGATTCGCAGCAGCCTTCGCTGAACTCGTTTACGAAATTGGTGGGCAAAGTTTTTCCTTGTGCACGACCGTTCGCATCGTCGGTAAGTGAAAGCGAAGCAAGCGTTTGGGGAGCGACGGAGAAGTGTTGGCAGCATATCTTGAACTCTGGCGACGAGAACCGATTTTGCGCCGAATTTTGATGGTGTCGCTTTTGGCTGACACCGCCTTCGGCGCCCTCATTCCGTTCGTCAACTTCTACCTCAGCGATGAATTGAAGGCACCACCTCACATCACGGGTTTCGCCTTCGCTGGCTATCTGGCGGTTGAGGCGATTTTCAAAGCGCCATTCGGGGCTTTAAGTGACCGATGGGGACGGAAAGCGGTGATGGTGCTTGGCTTGATGATTACAGTGACAGCGACGATACTTTTAGGCACAATCCGCTCCCACTATGCAGTCATGCTTTTGTTCCCTCTCGCTGGCGTCGGGTTCGCTGCTTTCTTCCCGACAATCGCAGCCTTCGTCGCCGATTACGCACCAGAGGAGCATCGCGGTGGGATGATGGGCATCCTAAACCTGAGTTACCTGTCGGGGCTGGGAATCAGCGCTGCCGTCGGATTTCTCCTGCACCACGAAGCGGGGACTTACAAACACGCCTTTTTCGTCACAGCAGCACTTTTAACGCTCGCTGCCGTTTTGGTTATCGCCTTCCTGCCTTCAGTGAAAAGGGAACGACAGAAAGGGAGCAAACCGAAGCGACCTTTTTCCTTGAAACCACGCCTTGTCCGACTGCCCGCCTTATCCCGCCCTATTCTCATCCTTGCGAGCGTTTTCGCCATAAGCCAATTCGCAGCGTCAATGCAAGTTCCCGTCATCGTCCCTTACGCAAAGCAAGTCTTGAAATTGACGGACTTAGAACTCGGCTTGGGAATCTCGCTCGCTGCTGGCGCTTTAGCCCTCATCGCTGTGCCCATTGGTCGCATCTCAGATGACATCGGCAGGGAGACATCTTTGAGAGTTGCTTTGGCAAGTGCGACTTTCGCGTTGGCAACTTTCCCGTTCGCAAAAAGCATGATGCTCATCGCTGCGCTCGGCTTGCTCATCGGGTTTGCGTGGTTGTTAGCGTTTCCTGCTGCGTTGGCATTGGTCAGTGAAGTGGTGACTGACCAAGAAAGAGGGGCAGCAGTGGGGCTCATCTACAGCGGACAGGGGATGGGCGCAATTGTCGGCGCACCAGTTGGAGGAATTATCGCCGAACTGGCAACACGCATTTCAAGCAGCAAAGCGTTGGGTCTGAAGTTACCTTTCTTCGTCGGCGCTACCGCTTTGGCAATCGCTTTCGTCATGACCTTCTGGCTCAGTTACGAACTGGCAAAGAGACCTGTTGAAGTGGAAGAGCAGGAGTGAACTCATGGGCGAGAAAGTTGTGCTCATCACAAACTTGCAGCAATGGGAAGAGTGGCGAGAGGCTTGGGATGACCTGCTCTCAAACAGCACCGCTTTTGAAGCGCAAATCTTCCTCAGTTACGAGTGGCTAACCACTTGGTGGCGATTTTTCGGGTGCGGAATGCAAGGCGTTGAGTGCGGTTTGGGAAGCAGGAAATTGTTGGTGATTGCCGTCGCTGACGGAAGGCACTTGCTCGCCGCTGCACCGCTTTTCGTCTCGCATTCGCCTATCTTGCCGCTTGCCCGCATTGTCAAGTTCGTCGGAAACGGAAACGCCGACTACGGGGATTTTCTCGTTCGCAAGGGTTGTGAGGAAGTTGCGCAAAGGATTTGGCTTTGGTTGTTCGCTCACCCTTCGCTTTGGCATCTCATTGCTTTGCACGAACTTCCCGAAAGCAGCGAAGCGATTTCATCGCTGCAACGCATGAACATTCCCGACGGTTTCCAAGCGGCGATTTTGGTCGGCGAAGTCTGCCACCGAGTGCCGTTGAACTGCGAAAACGGTTCGTGGCGAGAACGGGCGAGCAAGTCTTTGAGGGAGCAACTGAAGCGACGGGAACGACAAATTGGGCGGAACTTCAAAGTCCAGTTCCGAACGGCTGTAAATGGGCAAGAAGTTGAAGTGATACTCCCGCAACTTTTCGCTTTGCACCGACTCCGTTGGGGTCAATTGGGTCAAACGGGCGTTTTCATTTTCCCGAAGGTCAGGAAGTTCCATCAAGACTTCGCCCGACAGGCATTGAACCGCCGTTGGCTTCGGCTCCATTGGCTTACCCTTGACAATGTTACCGCAGCCGTCTATTACGCCTTCAAGGTCGGCGACTATTCAGGCTTCTACACTTGTGGCTTCAACCCATCTTTCGGTCGCTACAGCGTCGGCAAAGTTTTGCTGGCGAAGGTCATTGATGAAGCGGAAAGGGAAGGTGCGAAAGTTTTTGACTTCATGCGCGGCGACGAAACTTACAAATCCGAGTTTGGAACGGTCACGCAACGCAACTTCCACCTTTTCATCTGGCGAAACGGAGAACTGCTATCACGCAACGCAGCCAACCTGCATCGGCTCACCACTTGGCTTTCTCTGTCGTTAAAGCGAGCGGCACAAAGGTGAAAGCGGCGGGATGGGTTCGGGGTTGAGCGTTGCGGGTTGAGAGTTACGGGTTAAGGCTTTTCTCCGAACGCTCAACTCGCAACTTTTTGTTAGTCCGCTTTGAGCAAGTTTCGTTTTTCGCAGCCACCGACTTCAGTCGACGGAGAAATCTTCTTCCTTCGCCTCTTTGATGGCTTCCCAACCTTCACGAACGATGACAGGGAGCATCAAAAGGGATGCAACTGGGTCTGCCCACCACCACCCAAGCCAAGCGTTAAGTGTCAAGCCCAAAAGGAGCGTAAAGGAAAGGTAAGCGCAAACGATTGTTTCCATAGCGTCAGCCTCCAAAGCGCGGCTTTGAATGCGAGACGCAACGAATCGCTTGCCCCAAGCCAGAACAGGCATGACAATTAGTGAGACGGTTGCGAGGACTATACCGACTATGCTGGCATTAGGTGCTTCCTTTGCGATGAGTTTTCCGATGGCTTCGTAAGCCACATAGCCCGACAGGAGCCAAAAAGTTATCCCCACGCCCAACAAAGCAGTTCGCTCCGCCTTCTCAGTTTGCTCCTTTGAAACACCAACGAGTTCCCTTTTCAACCGCCACAGCAAGATTGCCCCCGAAACTGACTCAATAACGCTATCAAGCCCAAAGCCAATCAGAGCGATTGAGCCCGCAAACCAACCTGCCCCAACAGCGACGAGCGCTTCAACGGCGTTCCAGCCGATTGTGAAGTATTCAAGCAAGATGCCTCGTTGCAACCATTTCGTTCTCGCTTCCGACATTGCTTTTTCACCCACCGCAAGTTTAAACCCAAACGGCGTTAAAAACTTACGGCGAAAAATTTGGGAGGGCGAGGCTTCTGCCGAACCAAAACGGCAGCGAGTAGCGAATAGCGAATGGCGAGTAGCGAATGGTGAAAGGTGAATGGCGAATGGCAACGAATTTGACCACCCACCTGAGGTGGGTGGCTACGAATTCAAAGCAGGCTAACTGAAAGTTGCGAGTTGCGGGTTGCGCGCTCAGAGAAAAATCCCTAACCATCAACTCTCAACCCGCAACGAGCAACCCAAATAGCAGGCTTCGTTTTCGTAGCCACCAACTTCAGCCAAAACGGCAGCGAATAGCGAGTAGCGAGTGGTGAGTATTTCTGGAGGGCAGTGCTCCTGCACTGCCGAAAAATTTTCAGCGCATCAGGAGATGCAACCTCCAGTTTCGTCAACCTATGAAGGGTTCGTGCTCCTGCCCGACCGAAAAGTTTCGGCACGGTAGTAGCCGTGCCCTCCGATTTTTCGCCGAATTTGTTCGGCGACCACATTTCTTGAACATGCCCCATTGCGCTTGACGGCGCTATTAAAGCCAGCCACAATGAATTTCGGTTGCAATTTATTTTGCGCCATTCCACCAACCGCCAGTCGCCAATCGCTATTCGCTGCCGTTTAACCAGTCGCTAATCGCCAGTCGCTGCCGTTGGAGGGATAGGCGATGAAGGAGAAATGGCTCAATAGTATTGCGTTGGTTGGCTTCATCCTCATTGTGAGTTCGTGGGCTTGGTGGCTCTTTCGCCCTCGCACTACCCAACCTATGCCCTTCACCCTGCGAGCACGATGGAAGGACTTTGCAGTAACAATAAAAGGGATAAAGATTGCTTTCTCGCCGAAAGGCAACTGGTTGGCAGCACCAGTGACGAAGAAAGGTCAATTGGTGGTTCATTTGTGGCAAGTGTCAAAGGTGGAAGACCCTCCAAAGGTTCTCACCATAAGCCAACAAGCGCTCCCTTCCAAACCAGACTTTTCTCCTGACAGTCGTCTTTTGGCAATCGGATATTGGGAGCAAGGCATAGGCAAAGTTGCCCTTCTCACCGTTGCTGATAGGCGCAGGCTTTTGACAGTGACGATGGGCAAAAGCAAAAATTTTATGCAACCTCCCACCGTTACTTTTGCTCCCGACGGTCGGCTCGCGGTCGTCCATAACTCTCAACTTTATTTCGTTCGTGTTGAAGACGGCAAGAAGACGCCAACTAAAATCCAAGCGGAAAGCATTGCCTTCTCGCCTGACGGTCGGTGGATAGCGGCTATTCAACCGAATGTTGTGAACATTTACGACGCTAACGGTCATCTTGTCAAGAGAGTCCGTCCAACTTCTCAAACCACACTCCTGACATTTGAGGCTGTCGCCTTTTCAAAAGATGGACGGCGCCTTGTTTGTCTTTGGTCATCGCAGCACACGAAATCCCCGTTCCCTCTCATGCGATATGGCGTTACCGTATGGCGGACGGACACTTGGCAGTCTGAAAAGTCAGTGCCACTAACACCGTTTTACGAAGACTCTTTGTTAATTCGCTCCGCTGCCTTTGCCCCTGACCTTTCAATGGTGGCGCTTTCAGAGTTAGATCCGAGCAGTTGGGATGGGACTTATTGGCGGTTGGAGCGTTTCGTCCACAGGCTATTAAGGCGTCCACATTTGTCTGTCCTACCGACGCAAGTAGTAGTGCGGCGACTTAGTGATGGAAAAATCATCGCCAAGTTGCCCCGCTTTGGGTATTATGTTCAAGGTTGCGCCTTCTCTCCCGATGGGCATTACCTTGCCGTCTCGCATGGCACCACGATTGCCCTTTGGGAGCGCAAGGGCGATTGAAGCGTCTGTCACCATCTGTTCTCGCACTTTGGTAAGCAGTTTTTAATGGTGAACCTGACGGGGTCTTGCTCTCCCACAAAAACTATGAAAGGCGGTGTGAGGATGGCGAGGAAGCGACCTTTAATTTTGCTGAGCAACGATGATGGCGTTCACGCACAAGGCTTGCTTTACCTGAAGCGAGCGATGAAAGCGATAGGCGAGGTGATAGTGGTTGCTCCTGACCGACCGAGAAGTTCGTGCAGCCACTCAATCACTTTGCACAAACCTTTGCGGGTTTTTGAGTGGCGGGACGAAGACGGAAACATCGTTTACGCTTGCAACGGCATGCCTGCCGATTGCGTCATTTTGGGCATAAGGGTTCTCTGTGACCGAATACCCGATTTGGTCATCGGTGGCATAAACGATGGACCAAATTTGGGCGACGACATCATCTATTCGGGAACAGTCGCCGTCGCCCGTGAAGCAGCCTTAGAAGGATGCCGAGCCTTCGCAATCTCAATTGCAGGGTTTGAAAACATCCACTATGAAACCGCAGCGTTGGTGGCGAAATGGTTGGCTAAGCAGTTGCTGAAGGTTGAACTTCCGAGGGGCGTGTTTTTGAATGTCAATGTTCCCAACTTGCCACCTGACCAACTGAAGGGGTTGAAAATCACGAGGCGAGGCTTTAAGCACTATGTTGGTCCGCCAGAAAAACGGGTTGACCCACAAGGGCGTGTTTACTTTTGGAGGGGCGCTGAACGACCAGTCAGCGAAAACTTACCAGGCACTGATGTCGGAGAGGTCGCTGCGGGTTTCGTCTCAGTCACACCGTTGCATGTTGACACCACCTTTTCGCCGCTGCTTGAAGAGTTGCAAGTTTGGGAGTTGTCCTTTGACAAATCGGCAAAAATAACCGCTTCATCCAAACGGCGGAGAAGCCTGTAGAGTGTTCCGTGCCACTGGCTTTAGCCAGTTAAGGGACAAGGGGCATGGGTTTGACGGCGAACACTGGCTGAAGCCAGTGGCATGAGTAGTTTTTAGGACACTCTCAGATGTTCACCCTTGCAACGCTGTTTGCTCCAAATCGCTTATGAACTGGGCAACACGGTCACGCCAAGTTTGGAAGTGCCACTCAGGGTTATCGTGCGGGTAGTCGCCTTCATACCAAAAGCGAATGTGCAAGGTGTTGATGATGGCGTGGAACTCGTCTTGGAAAGGTTGTGGCAGTTGCCGTCTCAGGATGCCCCAACGACTTTCTTCTGTGTTCAAGAAAGCCATTGCTGCCAATCTTGCTGCATCAAAGAGCCAATTGAAGGCACTTCGCCATCTCCGGTCAGCGTGCCACTCGTCTTGAGTCGTCATCGCTTCCCGCGCGTCAGTTTCTGCTTCCCCAATGGTGCGTCGTGCATCTTCAAAAGTCGGGACAGGCATGCTATCAGTCACCTCCCAAACCCAACTCTCATCGCCGAACAACACTTTCCCAAATGCCCTAACCGCTCCGCTCAATCGCCCCAATTTCTCCCCGACCTTATGGACGACCAAATCCACATCCCAACCCTGAGACGCTTCCAAAACCGCATCTTCATATCTCTCCCGTTCCTTCGGCTCTTTGCTGATGACCAGCAAGTCAATGTCCCTTGCCAAATCGGGGGCATAAACGGCTGAACCAAACAAGACAACCGCAACAATTTCTGGGTCAATGGAAAGTAGCGCAGAAACAATCTTTGACAGCAACGAATCCGTAATTGGCGGTTTTCTGAGCGTTTTCATGCCACATCACCGAACTTCAAAGATTTGTCAAGGCAAGCCGCGGACGACTTGAAGGGTGACATAAGATTTTCGCTGAGCAGGAGCGCTCAGGCTGGGCGTTATGTCCAACCCTTCCGCTTCCGCAGTAACGAGCAAGCATCTCGGCGAAGGTGAGCGCGAAGGCGATGGCGGAATCGGCAAGGTCACTGTCGCCGATTCCTGAGGAGCCAAAGCAGGCAACTGTGCCGTTGAAATAGGCACGAATTCAAACACTGACGGACGCCAAGGCTCGTAAGAACTTGCCGCCCGTTGATTGACCAAACGACATTGCCCTGACTTCAAAGCGACAGGCAGGCGGTTTATCACCGTGACTTGCAAGTTGTTTCCTTGCCGCTGAACTTTGACATCAACGGTGCCATTGAGCGTGATTGGCTTGGCGAAATAAAGCAACCGAAAACTCAGGTTGGGAACTCGCAGAACCGTTGAGACCGTCGGACCGTCCCAAGTTTCCAGAACTGTTCCGCCCATCATATCGCCGTAGTAGTCATGAATTTGCGAGAACACGCCTTCCGCTTCACCGAAGTCCAAAAGGTAGTTGCCAGCGCGCTGAATGAACAAAGTTGAGCCGGCAAGCAAATAAGCGTCTGTTTCTCCCGCTGCCACAATCACCGTCCCGCGAGTGAGGTTTTGAGTGCCAATTTGGTGCAAGCCTAAAGTCGCTTGACCGATGAGAAAGACGAAAGCGATGGCAGAGACAGGTGCGATAAGCCAATGCCAGTCAAGGGCTCGCCTTCTGCGAAGCAACGCATAACTCAGCGGGACTATGATGACGAAGTAGGCAAGCAAAGTCATCGCAATGTTGGTGACGCTGGGAAGTTCTAAGCGGAAAGGCAGAGGTGGCGGTTGGGTTGGAGTTCCTCTTGTCATCGGAGCGTAAGGCACAGGGTAGCGCTGCCATCCCTGCCACTCGCCTAAAGGAGTAAGCCAAACCGACCAAAGATTTGCGACCGTTAAGTTTGTCAATGGCACGACAGACTTGCGCCAAAAATTGGGCAATCCTTGCCAGCCGCGGAATGGCTTGTCCCAAAGGTTGAAAGCCACAAAGACGATTGAACCGAACCCGTAACGGCGGACGGCAACGAGTGGCAAGTTCTCAGTTCCGCACAAAAGTTGAGCGTCGTCGGTCAATGTGCCAACGGTTGTGAATGCTGGTTCGCGTGGGGGCTGAACTTGTAGCCAACGGGCAAGTGGTGTCCAATCGGAGATTTGGGCGGTTCTCGGTTTTTGGATAGGCAGCAAAGAAGACAAAGCGATATGCCTAAGGTAAATTGCCGCTGAACCGCCGGGCACAACTAAAATGCCGCCCATCATCACCCATCGGCGAATTGCCCGCCATTGACTCATTGTCAACCTTTCAGAACCGCTTCCAAGCACAAGCACGCTTACACCCGTCAATGCACCCGCCTTATCGGGCAAATCTTCGGGGCGACAATATGCCCAAACCCACTCTCGCGGCATAGTTGCTCTCGGGGTCCAGAAAGGTGCAGGTCCTGGTTTTGGTGGCGATTGAGGCTGAGGATTCAATTGCCGAAGCCATTCCAGACCGCCAATTTCATCGCCGACAGCAATAACGAGCCTAACATTGTCGTTCGGCGTGACAGAAATCGTCTGCTCCGGTATGCCACGAACTCCATCAAGCCTGACAGAAATGCTCATCGTGTTGGACAAAACGAAAGGCAGGGCGATGATTTCTTTTCGGCTACCCGTCGGAAGCGGTAAATGGAACAAGTGACGCCGCTCAGCGCGAACGCGCGATGGCGAGACGACAAGAGTGGCGTCAATTGACGGACCATCGTTTTGAACGGCGATTTTGAGGGGCAGGCAAGAGGTTGGAGGGACAATTGTGCCGAAGAGGGGACGAACTTCAATTTGGACGGGCAACCTTTGAGCGGCTGCCAAAGCCCAAAACGATGCCAAAACGGTCACAAGCAATCCTAACCGCATAAGAATGCACCTGCCTCTCCTTGTTCGGGAATCGCTACTCGTTTGACGAAATTTTGCCATCCTTCGTTCCGCAATGGCAAACTTGTGGCGGAGGTGAAGAAGATGGCGGAAGTTGCACGGAAGGTCATCACCTGGGAGGATTACCTGCAGGGTGAGCCGAAAGATTTAGAGTGCTACGAGATTGAGGACGGAGAGGTGATAGTTGTGGGAGCGCCAAGCGGAGAACATCAATGGGTTATTAAGGTCTTGCTCAGAGTCTTGGATGATTTCGTGACCTCGAGACAATCGGGCGTAGTCATCCAAGCGCCTTTTGATGTCGTTGTCCAACGAGACCCAGTTCGCACTCGTCAACCTGACTTGCTTTTTCTGCGGAAGGAGCGAGGTGGGACGCCAGAACAAATTCGGCAACTGAAGCGGCTTGAAATTCCGCCCGACATCGCTATTGAAGTCGTTTCGGCTTCCGAAGAAGAAACAGAGCGGTTGGAGCGAAAACTCAGGGACTACCATCGCATCGGTGTGCCTGAGGTTTGGCTCGTTTACCCTGAAGAGCGAGCCGTTGAGGTTTTGGTTTGGGCAGAAGACGGTTGGCGTTGGCACGGGTTGTTTTTCAGCAAGGACAAAATCCGCTCAACGATTTTGGGCGAAACCGATTTTGCCGTCGGGCGAATTTTCGAGTAGGGGCAAGGCTTTTGCCACCCTGCTTATCTTCCGCAAGAAAGTCCGGTCTCCGATTTCCTTCTGCGTGGCAAAATGCTGTCGGTGATGGCGGCATGTTGGTTTTGGGCATTGAAACTTCATGCGACGAAACCTCGGCGGCAGTCGTTGAAAACAAGGTCTGGGTGCGTTCAAACATTGTGCTGACACAGACGAAGTTGCACGAGCCTTTCGGCGGCATCGTCCCTGAAATAGCGTCGCGAAAGCAAATGGAGTTTATCGCTCCCGTTGTCCAACAAGCCCTTTCTGATGCCGGAGTCACTTGGCGAGATTTAGATGCCGTTGCGGTCACCAACCGCCCAGGTTTGATTGGTTCGTTAGTGGTGGGCGTGAGTTTCGCTAAAGCAGTAGCGTTGGCTCATAACTTGCCACTCATACCCGTCAATCACCTTGAAGGACATGTGTTTTCAGTGTTTCTGAAGGAGCGGGATGAGGGACGGGGGACGAGGGACGCGGAAAAAGCGAACGGAAACCAAAAGGAGTGGGGATTCCCTTTTCTTTGCCTGCTGGTTTCGGGCGGGCACACGGAGTTGATTTGGGTGAGGGATGTGGGTGATTACGAGGTCTTGGGGAGAACGAGAGACGACGCTGCGGGTGAAGCCTTTGACAAAGTTGCTCGGGCTTTGGGGTTAGGTTTCCCCGGCGGTCCTGCAATTGACAAAGCTTCGGAAGGCGGTGACCCCAACGCCATTGCCTTTCCGAGAGCCGATTTGACGCCATCGTTGGATTTCTCTTTTGCTGGTTTGAAGACAGCAGTCGTGCGTTACCTTAAGGGCTTAGAGGAGCGGCTCAAACGCAAACCGAACCCAACCGTCGCTGACATTGCAGCCAGTTTTCAAGAGGCTGTGGTTGACATGCTGCTGACGAATTTGGAGCGGGCGGCAGAATTGACCGATGCTGAACGGGTTGCCGTTGTGGGCGGAGTTGCTGCCAACCGAAGGCTAAGGCAAAAACTGCTGTCGCTCGCGGAAAAGCGAGGATGGCAACTGGCATTGCCAGAACTCAAATGGTGCACTGACAACGCTGCCATGATTGCCTGTGCCGCCAGTTTCAGGATGGAGAAAGGTTTGGCTCAACCCAACTTGCTCTTTGATGCCTACGCTGTGGCTGAAATCAACGACGCCCATCCTTAACCGAGTGTGTTCTAAAACCAGCCATGCTACGGGCTTTAGCCAGTGTTTGGTGACGAACTTTCCTGAGCGCCGAATTCATTCGGCGAAAAATTCTGGAGGGCACATCTCCTGATGTGCCGGATTTTTCGGCAGTGCGGGAGCACTGCCCTCCAGAAAATTTGCCGTTTCACCATTCGCCAATCGCTATTCGCTAATCGCTGCCGTTCTTGGCTCGGCAGGAGCCTCGCCCTCCCATTTCGTCCACCGACTGAAGTCGGTGTCTACGAAAAACGAAGCCTGCTATTTGGGTTGCGCGTTGAGGGTTAAGAGTTGAGGGTTAGGGCTTTTTCTCTGAACGCGCAACCCGCAACTCGCAACTTTCAGTTAGCCTGCTTTGAATTCGTAGCCACCCACCTCGGGTGGGTGGTCAAAGCCGTTCGTCACCTAAAGCCTGCAGCGTGGAGAGGAGCATTTAGACTGCACCTTTGCTAACTGGACGCAACTGACGGCAGGTGTCATATTGGTTTAGGTGATTGGCATGATTTGGCTCATCGCGTTTCTCTGCGGGGCAATAGTGATGGTCTTGGAGATTGCTGGCGGGTCTCGGATTTTGCCCATTTACTTCGGCAGCGGCGCTATCACTTGGGCAAGCGTTATCAGCGTTTTTCTGGCAGGGTTGAGCGTCGGTTATTTCCTCGGCGGTCTAATTGCCGACAAATTCCCGACACCTTATGGGCTTGGCATTTTGCTAATTCTCGCAGCCATCGGCATAGGTCTTATCTCGCCGCTGGAAAAATGGCTTTTCCCGGAAGAAGTCGTTATGGGTGCTGGTGGCGTTCCTATGCCCGTTGAAAGTGTCTTTGAGCGTCTAATGGGGCGCTATGGAGTTCTTCTGGCAGCGGCGGTTTTGTTCGGTTTGCCCACAATCCTTCTGGGAACAGTTTCGCCCTATCTTGTCCGACTTGCGTCCAAAGGAGTGGAAACTGCAGGAAGGACTGCCGGCAGCATTTACGCAGTCTCAACGATTGGCAGCATCGCAGGGACTTTGGGTTGCGCCTTCGTTCTGCTTCCCAAATGGGGGGTGAGTGCCGTGTTGATGCAAACAACGGCTGCAACTCTTTTCGCTGCATTGCTTTGTTTCGTGACTGGAGCAATTTCGTCGTCTCGGCGATCGGGTCGGGCAAATTTGGCTCTGATTTTGCTTTCGGCTTTGTTGGCAATTTCCCTTGCTGTCGCTCAAGTGCTCTATCGGCGCGACAGTTTGTATCACCGCATCATCGTGGAACAAGTCGGCAACATCCGCTACCTGAGATTTGATGCCAGTTACCAGAGTGCGATGGACTTGAAAGACCCAGACAGGGCAGTTTTCGTTTACACGGACTACCTGCATTTGGGTTTGCTGTTCAAACCCGACGCGAAAAAGGTTCTCTTCATCGGGCTCGGCGGTGCGACGGCTCAAAAGAAGTTTCACAAAGACTACCCGCAGATGGTCATCCACACCGCCGAGATTGACCCTGTGGTCAAAGAGGTTGCCGAGAAGTTTTTTGACTTCCGAGAGGACGAACGGATGAAAGTTTTCATTGAGGACGGAAGGGTTTACTTGCGCAAGACCAAAGAGCGTTACGACCTCATCGTCTTGGATGCCTATTACGGCAGCCGATACGAAGTCACGCTGCCCTTCCACCTCGTCACAAGGGAATTTTGGTGGCTCGCAAAGTCACGGTTGACGGATGATGGCGCTGTGGTGTTCAACCTTGTCGGTCGGTTGGAAGGTTTCCGCTCGGAAGTGACCCGCTCAATTCTGTTCACGATGCTCTCGGTCTTTCCAGAAATCTACCTTTTTCCCGTTGAGTATCGGAGGATGCCTTGGCTTTACGACCGTCGAAACTTGATCGTCATTGCGCCCGTCAAACCCTTGAAACTCTCACGGGAAGATTTGGTCAAGCGAGCCGAGGAGATGGTGAAAGAGGGCAAAATCAAAATCGCCCAACTGCCCAATTACGCTGCCGACCTTTACTTGAAGCGAATTCCTTTCAATGATGTCCCGCTTCTCACCGACGATTACGCTCCCGTTGAGTTCCTGCACCCATAAGCGAGTGTTTTTGTCAAAAGTGATGCGAACAGGAAAGCAAACTTTGAAGGCGCGAAGGTGATGGCTGTGGCGATGACGGAAGACAGGCTTCTGAAGATGAGAGAGGTAGCACGGAAAAGGCAGTTTGGCTTGAGGGTCGTGCTTGAGGAACTGGAGAACCCGCGAAACATTTCGGCAATTTGCCGAACTTGCGATGCTGTCGGCGTTCAGTTCCTGCATGTCGTCCACAGGGGCATTTACCCAATCGTCCTTGACAAGCGGACTTCTGCGGGAAGCCATCAATGGCTGACGGTTATTCAACATCCAACGATTGAAGACTGCTTGAACGAACTCAAGGCAATGGGGTTTCGCATTTACTGCACCCATGTTGACCCGACGGCTAAGGAGTTCACGGAAGTTGACTACACTGGCAAAGTCGCTATCGTTTTTGGGAACGAAGGGCATGGCGTTTCTGAGACGGCTCGCAAATTGGCGGACGAGCGCATCGTCATCCCACAGGTTGGTTTCGTGAACAGCCTAAATGTTTCAGCCGCAGCAGCCATCATCCTTTATGAAGCCTTCAAACAGCGCAAAAAGGCAGGGCTTTACGACACCCCAGAGTTTACGGAAGAGGAGCAGAACGAACTCGTTCGGATGTGGTTGGAGCGGGAAGAGGCAATTTCGCAGTTGGCAAAGTAACTTGAGGCTCACATTCGTTGGTGAACGAACTCGCCTGCAACCATTGTTGCAGTTGCCTCTCTCCCTTCACTCAGCAGCGCATCGTAAGGGTTATCGATGCTGGCGTTGAACCGAAAAATTGCGATGTCCGCCTGCTTACCCGCATCCAGAGAACCGACAAACCTGTCAAGCCCTAATGAAGCTGCTGCATCCAAAGTGACCATCCGAAGCCAGCGGCTCGGCGGGAGTGCGGGGTAAAGTTTCGGATGCTCGCGAGCGACCTTAATGGCAAATCGGATTTCGTCCAAAGGGCTCAAACTGTCAACGCTCGCCAATCCATCGGTAGCCAAGCAAACTTTCACACCTGCCGACAACATTTTTCCCAAAGGCATTAAGCCCACCTTCAAGTTCGCGTTTGACCTCGGACAATGAGCGACCCAAACCTTGCGTTCAGCCAAAAGGGCAATATCGGCGTCATCAACTTGAACGCAGTGGACGAGCAAGGTTTCGGGTTGCAAAACTCCAAGCCAATCAAGGTAGCGGATGGGAGAGAGCCCAAGAGGCGCATCGCGAAGGACACTTCCAAGCCACCAACGCCATACGCCTTTGCGCTGCTCAACGAGTTTGCGCTCCGATGGCGATTCGGCAGCGTGGATGCAAATGCGGCAATTCTCTCTTTGCGCCAATCCGATGACCCGCCTGAAAGCCGTCGGCGTGACGGTGTATGGTGCATGAGGTCCAAGACCAATGGTCAAAAGTGGGTTCATCAATTCCTTCGCATCTTCAAGCCACCGTGCAAGTTCGCCCAATTGCCTTTCTGCATCTTCATCCCGCAGGCAAATGAACTCTTTGAACACAACTGCCCTCGTCCTTGAGTTTTGAAGGGCTTGAAACGAAGCGCCCAAGCGAGAAAATTCGCCGATGCATGTCACCCCGAACTTTGTTAGTTGCTCAATTCCCCTCACAGATGCTTGCAAAGCATCTTCAAAAGTTTGGCTGCGAACGAGGCGAACCATTTGCAACAGCCACTTGTTGAAAGTTTGAGGGCATTTGATCGTTTCGGCGAAGTTTGTGTTTTCAAGGTGAGTGTGAGGGTTAACTAAGCCCGGCATCAAAACTCCGTCAGGGAATTCCCAAACTTCGGCTGGAAACTCACGGGCAATTTTTTTCCACTCGCCGACAGCGATGATGCGGTCACCCTCAATGACCACAGCGCCGTCGCGGATGGGAGGGGAAGTCATCGGCAGAACCCAACGCGCCATCAAAAGCGTCAAGCCCTTCCGCTTCCCTTCGCGCACTCTTGCTTCATCACCTCACAGCGTCGCAAATCGCTTTCCTTATCAACTCCAGAAACGCTTCGGGACGCATGACCAAAATTCCTGTCGCTTTTGAGTAGTGCTTCGTGTTGAAAGTGACCAGAACCTTGCAGCCTGAAAGGACCGCTGCTGCAAGGATTGGGGCATCGTCTGGGTCTGTAACTTGGCTCGTGAAAGGCTGAACTTGGTTTGGTGTCGGGTCAGGAACGATTTTGAAGAAGCCCTCAACCAGTTCGCGAAAGACCTGAGTGGCATGAGGTAAGTGGCGGACAAGTTTGGTTGAGAGCACCTTCTGGACCTCTTGGACAACTTGTTCCGAGACTACGCCTTGCACTAATCCTGCCGCCGCAATTACAAGTAGCGAACGAGCAGCACTGTGATAACCTTTCGTCGTAGCGCAACCTGAACTCACCACATCGCTGTCGTAGAAAACATTAAGCCTCGTCATTTAGTTGCCTTCACCATCCTGCGCTTTTCCTTAGCCATTAACTTACGCTGTCTTCTCGCTTCCTTTATGAGTTCCTTTTCCGTGATGCCTGCTTCTTTTGCCCACTGAGACAGTTTGTGCAATCCGACAATAACGCGAACGAACCTCTCATCAGCATCCCAAGTTTTTGTCTGCTTTTTCGGCATTGTGAATCACCCGCTTAAAGTTTAGTGCTGCTCAGGCACATTGTAAGACTTAAAACAGCGACACAATTACACTTGTTCCTGCCTCAAGATATGTGACCTCTTCTGGGATGATGATGAAGCCGTCGGCGTGGGAAAGGCTGGTGATGGTTGAAGATTCCTTGTAAGCCCTTTCAGCCCATCCGTTTCGGAGCCTGACAGTGAAAAACTGTCGCAGACCTTCAATTGACTTGACATCTTGGGCAAGTTTAGCCTGAATGGTTTTGGGCTTCCATTCGGGCAGGCGAGCCAATTTGCGAAGGACGGGGACGAGCAAAACATGAGCCACCATTAAGCAAGAAGTCGGGAAACCGGGCAAATTGATGACCAACTTCCCATCCACAACTGCAGCCAAAGTTGGGCGACCGGGACGAGTGGCGAGACCGTGAAAAAGGAGCGTCCCTCGCTCGCTGATCAGGCGTGGCAATATGTCTCGTTGCCCTATTGAACTGCCGGCGGTAAAGACAACCATGTCAGCGTTCTTAACGGCATCTTCAAGGGCATCTTGCAACGATTTCTCATCATCGGGCACAATGTCTTTCAGCCAAGGTTCGCATCCATGTTGGCGCATCAACGAAGCGAGGGTGTAGGAGTTCATGTCGTAAACTTGTCCCAACCGCAAAGGTTTGCCGGGCTTTGCAACCTCGCTGCCGGTCGGGATGATAGCGATTTTGGGGCGTGCATAGACGGGAACATTTTCCAGACCCAATCCTGCCAACACCCCAATTCGCGCTGGGGTGAGCAATGTCCCTTCGGTAAGAACTGTCTCGCCGACTCGTATATCTGCGCCTCGTTCGTCAATGTTTGCGTGCTTGGGATAGGCTTTAAGGACAAGCACCAAATCGCCTTGCCTTTTCGCGTCCTCAACAGGCACGACGCAATTTGAGCCTTTGGGAATAGGTGCGCCGGTGGCTATTTCAAAGCAGGTTCCATCAGTCACTTCTGCGTTTGGTGGTTCATCGCCCGCAAGCACTTGCCCGATGACTTTTAACGCGACGGGGTTTTCAAGAGACGCTTCAGCGATGTCCTCTGCCTGAACGGCGTAGCCGTCCATTGCTGCCCTGTCAAAAGGCGGGACATCAAAAGGAGCAACGATGTCCTCAGCCAAAACGCGGTAGCCACACTCTGTCAAGGCAACTTTTTCTTTGCGCTCTATCGGTTTGGCAGCATCCATCAATTTCTCCAACGCCTCATCAAATCTCGTCAGCGGCTTGCCTCCAAGGTAGTAGCGCATAACGCTTTCTCCTTTCCATGTCCCTTGTCCCATGTCCTCCCTGCCCAAAGATTAAGGTGCAATGCCTCCGCACCACAGCCCAGTGCGCTCATCCAAGTTGAACATCAGGTTGAAACACTGAACGGCGTTCCCTGAAGCGCCCTTGAGGAGATTGTCAATCGCAGAGAGAGCGATGACCCTTTGGGTTCTCTCATCCACGACGACGGAGACATCGCAGAAGTTGCTCCCGACAACCGCTTTAACTCGCGGCAGTTCGCCAATTTCAAGCAGGCGAACGAAAGGTTCGTGGGCATAATCCGACTCGTAAACTTTGTGGACATCTTCCGTGCTCAACGGTTCTGTCAATCTTGCGTATGCGGTGGTGAAAATCCCGCGAACCATAGGGACAAGGTGCGGCGTGAAAGTCAGGCGGACTGATTCGCCTGCCAGTTCCGAAAATTCCTGTTCCATCTCAGGCGTGTGTCTGTGGTTCGCGACGCCGTAAGCCCTAAAGTCTTCGTCCAACTCTGTGAACAGGTAACCGACTTCAAGCCTTGAGCGCCCCGCACCTGAGATACCCGATTTGCTGTCAATCACGATGCTGTCCAAGTGAACCAGTTTCCGTCGCAGAAGGGGCGCTAAAGCAAGCAGGGCTGAGACGGGATAGCAACCGGGATTGGCGACCAATCGTGCGTTGCGAATTTGCTCCCGGCGAATTTCCGGCAATCCGTAAACCGCTTCGGCGAGCAAGTCTTTTGCGGAATGGGATTTGCGATACCACCGTTCATAAGTTTCGTGGTTGCGAAAGCGGAAATCGGCGGATAGGTCAATCACCTTGACACCTTTTTCAAGCAACTTTGGTGCAAGTTCCATCGCAACTCCATTGGGGACAGCCAAAAAGGCAGCATCAACGCCATCGAGCAGGCTGTCATCGTATGGGACGCATTCAAGTTTCGTGAGACCTCTCAGGTGCGGGTGAGCCTTATGGAGCGGAAGTGCATCTTCCGAAGACAAACGGAGCAAGGCAGCAATTTCTGCGTTAGGGTGCTGAAGTAGCAGCCTCACCAGTTCGCCCCCAGTGTATCCTGTCGCCCCGATAATCGCGACTTTGAGTTTCCTGCTTTCCATGCTTCGTGCCTCCTTGACTGCCGGAGTGTTTGAAAAATGCGGTCACTTCTTGAGCCGCTCTTTCAGCCTCTCCCACCAGTTGGGTTCAGCTCCTTTGGGCTCAACACCCATAGTCTTTGCCAGTTGCCTTAGAAGTTTCCTTTGCTCCTCCGTCAACTCAGTTGGCACTGTGACTTGGACATGGACAAACAAATCGCCTCGTCGCCCGCTGCGCATGCTGACGAAACCTTTTCGCGGGATTTTCAAGACGGTGCCAGGCTGCGTTCCCGGCGGGATTGTCAACTCCGCTTTTCCGTCCAGCGTCTCAACTTCAACCACATCGCCCAAAGCGAGTTGCGGGAATGTTAATGGCAACTCCATGTGCAGGTTTATGCCTTCTCGCCTAAATACAGGGTGCGGTTTGATGCGGACGGTGACATACAAATCGCCCGGCGGTCCACCAGCCTTGCCCGAGTTACCTTGTCCAGGTATGCGAAGGGTCATTCCGTCTTCAATTCCCGCCGGCAACTCAACTTTGACCTTTCTGGTAGTCTCAATTCGCCCTATGCCTTGACATGTGTCGCAGATTTGGGCAGCAACTTGCCCACTTCCTTGACATGTCGGGCAAGTGGTCATCGTTCTCATGAAGACGCCACCGGCTTGACGGGAGTAAGTGATGCGACCGCTCCCGTGGCAATCTGGGCACCGCTTGAAACCTCCCAGAGCGCCGAAACCGCTACATTCTGGGCATGTGACCAAGACATCAACCTCAACTTCTTTTTCGCCGCCGTGAAAAGCCTCCTCAAGGGTGATTTCCAAAACCGCTTCAATGTCTTCGCCTCGTTCTGTTCGGGTTCGGTAACGGCTGGTGGTTCTGAAGCCGAAGAATTCGTCCACCATCCTCATTAAGTCTTCAAAGGGGTCAAACCCGTATCCGCCAGGCACAGGGACTTCGCCGACAGTGCCGTAAAGGTCATACTGGCGACGCTTCTCCGGGTCGGATAAAACTTCGTAGGCTTCCTGAATTTCCTTGAACCGTTCTTCCGCTTCCTTGCGGTTTTCGGGATGCAGGTCAGGATGCCATTGCTTGACCAAGCGCCGATATGCCTGCTTGATTTCCTCTTGTGTCGCATTGCGCGGCACACCCAATATGGCGTAATAGTCTTTGTGCCCCTGCGGCACGGTTTAACCCCTCCGTCACTTGAGAAAGTTTTGAACGATGATTCCTGCCAGCATAAGCAGGACGGGTATGGCAAAGGCGAGAAACCAACGCTCCAGTCGTTGAATCTCGCCGCGAAGCGCTTCTATCTCTTGTCGCAATTCTCTACGGATTGCTTCATCTCTTTCCGCTGCTTGCTGGAATCTTTGCTCTATCTCCCGCCTCAGCATTTCGTCCCTCTCTTCGGCTCGCTTAAATCCTTGCTCCATTTCCCGCCTCAGCATTTCGTCCCTCTCTTCGGCTCGTTTAAACCCTTGCTCTATCTCCCGCCTCAGCATTTCGTCCCTCTCTTCGGCTCGCTTAAATCCTTGCTCCATTTCCCGCCTCAGCATTTCGTCCCTCTCTTCGGCTCGTTTAAACCCTTGCTCCATTTCCCGCCTCAGTATTTCGTCCCTCTCTTCGGCTCGCTTAAATCCTTGCTCCATTTCCCGCCTCAGCATTTCGTCCCTCTCTTCGGCTCTTTTGAATCCCTGCTCCATCGCAATTCTCAAACCGTTGATTTCAGCCTCGAGGGTGGAACGGAGACCTTTAATTTCCGCTTCAAAGGTGGAGCGGACACCTTCAATCTTTGCATCCAAGTAGCGGACGAAAGGTGGCTCAACCTCAACGGCTAAAGGCAGCTGCTGCCATAAGGCTTGAAGGAATTGGCGGATTTCGTCTTCAGATTTGCCCAACGCCTCTGCCAAGTCAGCAATCAAACTTCGTCGGTGCACTCAGTTTCACCCCCGTTCCATTTCACGGCGCAGTGCTTTAAAACGCTCGTCCATTTCACGGCGCAATGCTTCAAATCGTTCGTTTATCTCTCGGCGCAATTCTTCATCCCTTTCCCTGGCTTGTAGGAAACCCTGCTCCATCTCCCGCCTTAACGCTTGATCCCTTTCTTCAGTTCGCCTAAACCCTTGCTCCATTATCATCCTCAAACCGTTGATTTCCGCTTCAAGGGTGGAGCGGACACCTTCAATCTTTACATCCAAGTAGCGGACAAAGGGAGGGTCAACATCAATTGCCAAAGGCAGCCTTTGCCGTAAGGCTTCAAGGAACTGACGAACCTCATCTTCGGATTTACCCAATGCTTTTGCCAATTCGTAGATTAAACTCAGACTTATCCGATACATCCAGTTTCGCCTCCTTCATCATCAGGCTGTGGCGCTGTAAGTTGTGGTGCTGGCTTTACCGCCACATAGACCTTTGCTGGTCTTATGACCCTATCTCCCATCTTGTAGCCCCGCTCCACTTCACCGACGATGAGACCTTCCTCGACATCTTCCCGCTCAACTCGCTCAAAGGCTTCGTGGTAGTATGGGTCAAACTTTTGCCCTTCTGTCTGGATGGGCTCAACATCAAGCCGCCTCAATGCCTCTTGGAACAACCTGACGATGAGTTCCAAACCGCGCTTGAAAGCGTTCAGGTCGGATGTTTCCGTAAGGGAAGAAAGCGCCCTCTCCATATTGTCAAGGACAGGGAGAACAGCCAGCACGGCATCTTCCTTGCCTTTGTTGTAAGCCTCAACCCTTTCCTGCATGACCCGCTTTCGGAAGTTTTGAAAGTCTGCAGAGACCCTAATCCAACGCTCCTTGTAATCCTCAGCCTCAGCCTTCGCTTGTGCCAATTGCTCCTCCAGTTCAGCGATGCGGGCTTTGAGTTCCTCAATCGAAGGCTCTTGCTCTGTCACAACGGTTTCCCCAGTTGCTTCGGTTGGCTCAGAAGTCTCCGCTACTGGCTCTTCAACCTCGTTTGAGAGATTCTCAGCCTGCTTGAGTTCTTCGTCCATCTCCCATCACCTCGCTCTGGGAAAGTCAAAAGTCTTTTCTGCTCAGGATTGGAGCGAAGCGGTCGGCAGGTCTCGGTTGTCGCTGCAATACGCATCATTAAGTTTGGCACATCGGTTGTGTGAATTGGATTGCTGTGAACTGCCTTTCGCAACTAAATTTGCTCCAAGACTGCTTGAGCGAAAAGCGGTATCAGCAACTCGTGGTGACCGACAATGTAGTAGCCCTTCCCGCCTAACGCATCAGCCTTTTCGGGTGGGTTGCGCCAAGCGCGATAATGGCGGATGAAGTCGAAGGTGACGCCGATAAATTTTTCAGGTTCGCCCCACAGGTTGCGTGAAACGGTCAATGCCTTTTCAAGGACTGTCGGGAGCAAAACCGCAGAACCCCAAAGCATCACCACTCCACCCGTTAAGTCTTTGACCAACCTGCAGAGTAGCCTGAAATCGTGATGGGTCGCTACGCCCCAAGCGGCAGGGTCAAAACTCCCGTGCATGTGGTTGACATCGGTTCCAAAAGCGACATGAACGGTCACGGGCACATCCATCTTGGCACATTGAGCGAGAACGCTGAATTCAACGAACTTGCCGTTACTTTCCAAGAGAGCCTGCCCTATCGCTCGCCCCAAGCCAATTCCTTGCTCGGCAGCCTTTTTCGCCGCTGCATTGATGAAATCGCAGGGCTCTTTCGCCATCCCGAAGGTTCCCACTTTCATGCCTTCAGTGACATCCTCGCTCGTCTTGCCGAAAAGCGCTAACTCAACATCGTGGAATGCTGTCGCCCCGTTGATGGCAACCGAAGTGATGACACCTTCCCTTGCCAACTGGACGACAATCGGTCCCAACCCAACTTTGATGACATGAGCGCCAAACAGCACGATGACGGGTCTTCCATTCTTGCGAGCCTTGACAACTGCATCCACGACTTCCTTCAAATCCTTTGCGGCAAGGATAATGGGAAGAGATTGCCAGAACTCAGCGAAACTTGCCCCTTTGCGCAAGGGTTTTGCCAGCAAGTCAACTTCCACTTTGCTTTCCCTTTCGGCGACGGAAATCGTTTTCACTTTCGTCAAGTCTGCAGGTTGGATTTCACCGCTCATTTTTTCACCCCCAGTTCGTCCAGCCAACGAAGTGGCGGGACTCGTTTGATGTCCTCGGTCAGCGAGCGGCATTCGGCGTAAACTTGAAACGCCACGAAAATTGCCATCAAAATCCACAACTCAACCGTTGCGATACCGGACGAAGGCGACATCCAATGGTTCAAAACCCAAACGCCAAAACATGCCCCCAACGGGTTTGAGCCAGCATCGCCCATCATCGCTTGCCGCCGAAAATCTGCGGGAGCGTAAGCAACGGTTCCCGCCAACAAAGGCAGCAAAGACCACCAACCTTCCCCACCCGAAACGAGCAAACCGACTAAAGACAGTGCCCAAAACCCCTTCAACGCCCGCGAAGGGCGAACATCAAGCAAGTTCAAAGTGTTGGCGCTGATGGCAATGAGAACTGTCCCGAAAACGAGCAACGAAAGCCAATTTACGGAAAGGCGCGGGACAGATGGCGAGACATTTACCGAGAACAGCCACGCCGAGAGAAAGATTGCCCCAATCCCACCTCCGACCAGTTTGATGAACCCCGTCGTGATTCTCTTTTGACGGAAGAGAGCCATCAAGTGTCCGCGCCAACCTTTAGCGACCCCATCTCCAGCAAGGTCATCAAGCAACCCCAAGGAACCGAACCACAAAGCAGCAAACATCAACTGTCCGCCTTCGTGCCAATCCACAAACCCTCGCCAACAAAGCAGCAGCCAGCCCAAAACGGCGCTGCCGATGAAAGCCAACCCAGCACTACTGACGACTTCTTCGCCCAAGAAGTTTTTCCGCCGCAGCAGGGGTTGATGGAAGATGTTTCGGAGTGTAAGCCTTGTCCACAGGGCGACGAACGCGGCTACTAAAACGGCGATGACAGCCTCCCTCATTTTGGCTCACTTCCGCTCATTCAACCTTCGGTGGCACAATACCGCGCTGCCCTTGATACTTGCCTTGCCTGTCCGCATACGAAACTTCGCAAATCTCATCGGCGCCGATGAAGATAACTTGGGCAATCCCCTCATTTGCGTAAATCTTTGCGGGAAGCGGTGTCGTGTTGGAAATCTCAATGGTCACATGCCCTTCCCATTCAGGCTCTAAGGGCGTTACATTCACGACGATTCCGCAGTTGTGGACGAAGACTCCTGCTTCCAAGGCAAAGTTGCCCGCTTCAGGAACCGTCAGGCAAAAAACATCATGCTCCCCTTTCAACTCCCGCACCGCCACGATTTGATGATTGCGCTGTGACCGAAATTCGGCAATCACTTGCGGGAAGCGTCGGAAAACACTTCTATCACAACCCAGTAGCCTTGCTGCCCCTCGTAGGGAGCCTGCTACTCTCAAGGCTTCAGCGAGCTTTTCCTCCGTGATGTCCGTGCGTAAGCGGATGCGTCGGGCAATCTCTCGTTGCTTTTCTCTTCGTTCGTCGGAAACGCTCATCCACCACTCCCGCGCTCGCTTAGCGACTTCCTGTTTCCGCTCGGCATTGGCTTCCCAAAACTTTCGGTAGGCAATACTTCTCCCACAACGGCGTTCTTCTGTCCAATACGCTTGGTGCTTCCTGCGGAGCGCTTCTCTTGCCGACAGATACTTTTCATCCCGCCAGAAAAGCAATGCTCGGCAGCGTTGCTTTTCACAGAAATTTGCCAGCCATTCAGGGTTTTCTCTCAACCGAGCAAAAGCTGCTCGGATGCGATAGCCGTGTTGTTCAGGATCAAGGTCTCTGGTCGCGTTGTGATATTGGAGATGTTCAGACGAAGGAACGCGAGCAATATTCCAAGGCATGTTGTTTCGGCGGTTGCCATCAAGGTGATGGCGGTGAGTGTTGGGCAAATCGGGGTAAATGCCGTGCCGCAAATTCCACTCATCGGAGAGCCGATGGGTCGGGTAGTAGCACCCCGTTAGGGGCTGATAAACCATTTCATATCCCCGAAAAACGCGGCGATAAAGGGGCATCAATCGGTCGCCGGGACGCAAATCGGCAGCAGGCACCATCAGTCCATCCCGCGTCAAGAATAGGTGGTCAGGTGTGCAGTGAATTTTCTGCCCGTTGTCCAAAGTGATTTCCAGCAAACTGTCCCGCCCGATGTAGCGGGGGGCAACCAGTTCCGTCACAATGATGCGACCGAAAGGACCGACGCTGTAGCCGAAAAAGCGTTCTCCCCTTTCCCATCGTTGTGCCATCTCCTCCAGCGTCGGTGCCGTCCCGTCCACCAGCGCCACGCGCGTGTCGCCACTGAAACAACGGGCATAAGATGATTTCCCAACGACGATGCAAATGACATCGCGGGGGATGCGGAAATATTCAACGCTGCGCCCGAGCACGAAACTGTTAGGCGGGATGATGCAGTAATCGCCTCTGTGCCGGACGAAGGCTCGTTCGTCAAAGGCTTTTGGGTCAACGATAGCGCCCCAAACATTGGTGAAGATCAGAAACTCATCGGCAAGGCGCATGTCGTAGCCGTAAGAACTGAGCCCGTAACTGATAACGCCCTTGCGAACCAGCCGTTCCTCAAAAGGCTCAATCATCTTGTGCTTGATTGCCATCTCCCTGATCCATCGGTCATTTTTAACACCCAACACTGGACACCTCCTCACAATGGGTTTCCTCTCAGTATCGCCCTCATCGCCTTTTCCGCAGCCTCTCTCCCGCTGCGAATGCAATCGGGAACGCCAATCCCTGTCAAGTAATTGCCAGCCAGAAAAACCCTGCTCAACCCTTTCAACCGCTCATTTATGCGAGCCACTTTCTTGGCATGACCGACAGTGTATTGTGGCATGGCGCTTTCCCAGCGAAAGACCCACGAGCGCTCCGGTTTGCCCTTTATTCCGAGCAACGGTCTCAAGGTTTCAACGATTGCACTGACAAGTTCGCCGTCCTTCATCTCAACCCATCTGTTGACGAAAGCCCGAAGCAGGACCTTTCCCTGCGGCGCTCTCGGCGGGAACTTGCTTGATGTCCAAGTGCAAGCGAGCAAAAGGCTCTCCTTTTGGTCCTCAGGTGCGACGAGAAACCCTGAACCGTTGAGCGGATGGCTCACTTGAGAACGGTCAAAAGAAAGGGAAACGGTGATGGCGTGAGTGTGCGGGATTGAAGAAAGTTCGTCGGCTAAATTTGCGTCAAGCGGTTTGAGCAAGTTTGCTGCTGACCAAGCAGGGGTTGCCAGAATGAGCGCATCAGCGGCGATTTGACCGCCATCATCAAGGCTCAAGATGAGTTTCCCGCTCTCATCGTTCCATTTCAGTTGAACCGCCTCTCGACCTTGAACCAACTCCACTTCCCGCAAATTTGCCAAAATCGTTTCCACCAATTCGCCCAAACCGCTTTTGAGCGTCATGAAATAGGAGCGGGGTTGCGAATTTGATGGTTGCCTTTGGAGTTTTCGGCGGAGAGTTCGGACGAGAGATGCCCAAGCAAGGTTTCGGTGAAGTTGGGCGATTTGCCACAGCGTCGGCAAAGTCATGCGTGCGCTCAGTTGCTTGATATCGCCGCCGTAAACTCCAGCCATAAGCGGTGCGATGACCCGTTCTGCCATCTCTGTGCCCAAGTAATAGCCCAGAAATGCGCTGACACTCACATCATCATCCCATTGCGGTTTCGGCAGCAGAATTCCCAAGGCGACTCTCAATTTGCCCTTCCATGAAAGCAGGTCAGTTTCAAACAAGCCCTTCAAGTCCGGCGAAAAAGTCAAAAAGCCATGGGGCAACAAATGCAACTTGCCTCGCCAAAGGATGAAGACACGGCGGGCATGTGGGTTGGTGGGCAACAACCGTTCCCACAAACCGAGTTCCCGGCACAGTTCCAAAGCCCAAGGCTTAACCGTCACGAAAGTGTCAGGACCACCCTCAACAACGAAGCCGTCTTCCCTGACCGTTCGAATTTTTCCGCCCCAACAGTTTTCCCTCTCAACCAAAGTGACCCGCAGGGGGATGCCTTCCTGTTTAGTTCGTTTCATCAGGTGGTATGCTGCGCTGAGCCCAGAAATTCCGCCTCCAACAATCACGATGTGACGCTCAGGCATTTCTCAATCACCTTCGGTTGGCAACTTAGGTTCAACGGCGATGGTTTTGAAGTTGGTGTAGAACGCCAAGCCTTTTTGTCCCTTTGCCGGTCTGACATATCGTGCCCTCGTGTAGTCAACCTCAACCCAAGATGAAGTTTTGCGGCTGCTGTAGAAAGCAGCGAGTTGAGCCGCTTCTTTGATGGCTCTTTGCGGCACTTCCTCGCCCCGCTTTTGAACCCTCAGCAATGCATGTGAACCTGGAGCGCCCTTGACATGAAACCACAAATCGTCCGGTCTCGCAACCCGCAAAAGTTTTGTATTGGCTTCGGCGTTCCGACCAACCCAAACTTCGTAGCCGCCAGAAACGGTGAAGCGCAAAAAGTCGCCGTCTCGTTCAGGTTGAGTCCGTTGGGGCGAAACGCTCAACCTTTGCAACGCCTTCGGCAACTGGCTTGCTAATTCCGTCAATTGGCTCTCGTCAGCCAATTCAACTCGCTCAAGCAACTTCCTAAGTTCGCTCGCCCGCTCTTGCAACTTCTCCAAAACCGAAGGCAATGTTTCTGCAGCGTTCTTGAGTTTGCGGTAGAGAGCGAAATAGTGTTGGGCTGCCTCGGTGGCAGTTTTGCCTTCAGGGAGCGGAATGCTCAACTGTTGCGGCGGGTCAGAACTGTAATCGGTCACAATTGCCTCTCTTGCGTCGTTCGGGATTTCGTGGGCAAAAGTCAGCAACAACTCGCCCCACTTGCGGAATTTGTCTGCCTCTCGAGCCTCTTGGAATCGCTTTTGCAGTTCAGCGATTTGACCCTCAATTCCTTCCAAGTTCCGCCTCAGAGTCGCCAGCAAACTTTGACGGCGCTGTTCGGCAACTTCACGCTTCGCCAACTCACTGAGCCAATCGGTCAAAAGTGAACCAAAGACGGGACTTGAGACCTGAGTGCAAGTTTGAAGCGTGGGCAAGTGGGAAACGGGCAGCGGGTAGCACCACACGATTTTGCCTTCGGCGTCAGTCCAACTTACAGGTTCAAATTTGCCCCGCTCAATCGTCTCCCTAAGCCACTCAATGGCACGCCAGAAATTTTCGGGCTTCGTCAGCGGTTCGCCAACTTTTTCCTCCATCAGCGCCAACAAAGGTTCGCTCATCCCGAAAAAGATTTTCGCCCAATCCTTCGGTTCGGTGATGCTGTGCTGAACGGTCAATTCGCTCAACTCCTCAAAAAAACTCACGCTCAACGGGTTTCTCCGTTCGCCTGAAGGTGGGCGGATGTAAGGTTTGCCGGGCAAAACTTCCCTGTATCGGTTCAGCGAAGACGGCAACCTTTTCAAGGCATCAACTATGAGCCCGCTTCCCTCGTCAACCAAGACCAAGTTGCTGTGCTTGCCCATAATTTCGCACCAAAGCGCGAACCGTTTCCTTTCGCCGAGTGGCGTTATGTTGATGAAGCGAAGGACGACGAGTCGGTCAAAGTCAATTTGCTCCGCACCCACAAATCTCGCTTGCTCAAGATGGCGTCTCAGCACATCAACGAACCGCTCAGTTTCTTCGTGACCTTCACTTTGCGCCTCAACCGGCTTCTTCTGCCAACCGATGTGGGCGTAACGGGTGTGAGCCGAAGTGATGAGCCAATACTTGCCCTTGCCTCGCTGTTGAAGGAACAAAGCGACAGCAAACGGTGCAATTGCCTTTGCTGACCTAACTGCACTCCCCTTCAGTTCGCTATTCAGTTCGTGGACGACTGCAGCCAGCATGAAACTGTCAACGAGCATGGCACGAAAGCACCTCAGGGATTTTTCGTGACGAGAAAGTGCCAACCTGTCATCAGTCGCCTTTCGCCACTATCGCCCAAACTCCCGTCCCAAATGGAGAACGAAACGGGCAACGGCAATGACAGCGCCAAGTTTTTGACCGAAAAGACAACGACCCAACGCCCCTTCAACCACTCTCCCGACACTTGAACATTCCTGTCCAAAGTTTGCGATAGCGTTCCAAAGCCCCTTGCAGTGTAGACGGTCAAGCCTTTGAACGCATCCCATCGCAAGATTCTGACTGGCGATTGTGGATCTCCGTAGAACAGGGATGGGACAGGTTTGCTGGCGTCAAAAGGCAACTGCACAGATGCAGCATCGGACAAACCTTTCCCTTTCGCTGCCGCATCCTTTTTAACATCCGACCACTGCAGCCTCAAAACCAAAGTTTGACCGTCAGTGACTGTTTGAACCTGCAGAAAGTCAGTTGACCTAACCCTGTCCCATGTCGGTTGCAAAGCCAAGTTGACAGAAGGGACGGAATCCCACAACCTGTCGTTGGTTTTCTGGGGCACAGAGTTAAAGCGTGCGGTGAGAATTTGAACTCCAAATCGCTTGGGGGCGACCTTGTTTTGAACCAACGAGTAAACGAAGTAAGCCAGAGCCCATCCTTCTCGTTCGCTCAGCATTTCGGCGAACGAAGGCATTGGGCTACCGTCAAGCCCTGTCATGATGGTCCGGTAAATGTCGGTTGGAGAAAAGCCCGCTTTGAAATTGCGGGCATCGGAGAAACTGAGAATTCGGATAGGACGACCTTGTTCGTCTCGCAAGGACTTCGCTGCAGGTCCATCGCCTTGACCGCTCTTGCCGTGACAACTGTCGCATCCCAGTTCAAAGTAAAGTTTGCGACCTTCGGAAATCAGTTCGGGAGAAGGAGGTAACGGGTTGACCTTGATCGGCTCTCCCCTTTCGCCAGACTGAAAGGCAGGGCTGAGTGTCTTGATGTAGGACACCAAAGCGTCAATTTCGCTGTCGGTCAAAATTCCTTTCATTCCGAACATCGGCGTTGACTGAATGCCTTCGGAGACGACACGCTTCAGGTCTTCATCAGTGGGCAAAGTCCCCGTTGGAGTTGACCTAAACTTGAACACACCTTTCGTCAAGTCCGTCGGTGGCGGGTAGAGAAACTTTGACATGGGTCCGTCACCTTTACCGTTAGCCCCGTGACAAACGGCACAATGGCGTTGGAAAAGGATACGCCCCTCGCTGACCTTCGTCTCTTGCCCCCACAAAGCCAAGACCAAAACTGCGCTCAACGCAACAGTTGTATGCCATCGCCTCATCAAGGCAGTCGCCCTCCTTCCGTGTTTGGAGAATTTCAACTTGGATGGCAAGGCAAATATAGCACGCTTCGCAGCAAAATTCACGAACCGACCTGGTGGATTTTCAGGAAGTTGGCTTGACCCTTTGCCGGCGTGGGAATTCCGGCAATGATAACAACCAAATCGCCCTTGTCCACTAAGCCTTCTTCCAAAAGCCGCTCATCCATCATCGCCAAAAGTTTGTCAGTGCTTTCGGTGAATGGCAAAAACTTGGGGATAACGCCCCAAAGCAAACTCAGCCGCCTTTGAACCTTCTCGTCGGGCGTGAAAGCGATGATGGGCGCTTTAGGGCGCCGCTTGCTGACCAGCAAGGCAGTAAAGCCCGATTGAGTGAAAACGACGATGGCTTTAGCGTTGACATCGCTCGCTGCGAGGCAAGCAGCGTCGCTTATGGCGTGAGCGATAGAAGGTTCGCCTTCTGCCCTGCCCTCGTAAATGGGCATACGCCTGAACAGTTCCTTTTCCGCAACGCAAATGATTCGTTCCATCATCGTCACTGCTTCAACGGGATATTTGCCGACGGCTGTTTCGCCCGAAAGCATCACCGCGTCGGTGCCGTCAAAAATTGCGTTGGCTACATCTGACGCTTCCGCCCTTGTTGGTCTCGGCGAATCCATCATGCTTTCCAGCATTTGCGTTGCCGTAATGACTGGGACGAAATGTTTGTTCGCTTCGGCAATTATCCGCTTCTGGGCGATGGGGACTTCTTCAGGCGACATCTCAACTCCCAAATCGCCCCTTGCGACCATTACCCCATCAGCAGCCTGCAAGATTTCGTCAAGCCGTTCAAGCGCTTCCGGTCGTTCCAACTTGGCGATGATGGGGATTTCTGTCCCGTGGGCTTGAATTGCGGTCCGCAAAGTTTCAATGTCCTCGGCGGAGCGAACGAAAGAGAGCGCCACAAAATCTGTCCCTGCCTGAATCCCGTTCCGCAAATCTTTCAAGTCTTCTTCGCTCAAAATTGGGACAGCGAGTTTCGCTCCCGGAAGGTTGAGTCCTTTGCGTGACTTAACCAGACCGCCCCGAACGACACGGCAGCGGACACGAACTCCGTCGGTGTGAATTGTTTCCAACTCAACCCGCCCGTCATCAATCAAAATTCGCTGCCCCGGCTTAACGGCTGTTGCCAAATAGGGTGCTTCAACTGGCACGACAAGACCTTCAACCCCATTGGGTTCAGCAGTCAAAATGACCTCGCTTCCTTCCGCCAAGTTAATTGGCTGGGGCAACTCGGCAATTCGGATTCTCGGTCCTTGCAAATCCCACAGCAAGGCAATTGGCTTGTTGAGTTCCGAAGCGAGTTTGCGGACGGTTTGAGCAATTTGCCTGTGCTGTTCGGGTGTGCCGTGAGAGCAGTTAACTCTGACCACATCAACCCCTGCCTGCAAAACTGCCCTCAAGCGTTCTTCTTCCATCGTCGCCGGACCAACCGTAGCCACGATCTTTGTCCGCCTCATTTTTTCGCTCACCCTGCAAAACTGTAGCACGGAAAACAGTGCTACTAAGGGGGCAAGGGACATGAAACAAGGGGCGTGGGATTTGGTGGCGAGAAAGTTCGCCGACCGAAGTCGGCGCTCGGTTCCTCTCGTCATCAACTACGGACTAAAGTCTGTCTTGCGTGCAAGCGTGCATGCGTGTAAGCGTGCAAGGGTGCATGAAGCGTTGGGGATGGCGAACCTCCCAGTGAGCCAAATTTGAGTGCGGGGTGCTGAGTGCGAAGTGCAACGCTTATTCTAAACGAATTTTCGGCAGTGCGATAGCACTGCCCTCCAAAAAACTATTCGCTACTCGCCATTCGCTACTCGCCGCCGTTTTGGCTCGGCAGGAGCCTCGCCCTCCCAATTCATTCCGTCCACGACCCGCTTCAAGTTTCAGCAAATTTTCACCGCAGCGTCACTTTTTCCTCCTTGAACTCGCAAGCAAATGGACCGAAGTCAAAAACGACTTTTGCTTTCAATTCCTTCGGCGCATCCTTTGGCGCTCGCCACACGAGCGAGCAAGTGAACCCTCAGCCGTAATGGAATTGCGGTTCTGCTACTACCTTCCCGCCCAAAGCTGTCAACCTGAGTCTTGGCTCTGGCGGCAATCTGTAATCGACCATCAAGCCACTTAGCCTCATCCCATTCGCCGTCTTAATGTCCAGCGAGAACTCAAACTCGTCGCCCTTGCGGTCATAAACGAGACTGACTTGTAAAGGCTCAAAGTTCAAAACCGCGCCGGTTTCTGGGATGGAGAATTTTGGTGCAGCAGGTCCAAAGGCATTTGCCATTAACCGCCAAATTCGTCCCTGCTTATCTTTGCGGGAAATTTCAAGCCTGACCAAAAGGAAGTTTCCGACAGGTGCAATTAACTCGCCATTCTGCCCTTCCAACCGCCAGTGCCCGCTCTTGTCCTCAACATTCAAGGTTAGCCGTTCACCCTGAAACTTCACTATCGCCGTTCGGACTTGGATGGGCTCAATGACCAATTCCTCGCCAGTGGGAGCAACTTGATAGCGGAAGAAACGACCATTGATGCCAACTTGACCTTCCGCAGGCAAATGTCTCTCCTCGCCCCCTTCGTCCCAGATGAGCGAGTCTCCTTCGCCGATTCTCCCATCGCAGGTCTCATCAATGACCGATATTGAAACTGGCTTCCCATCCCACATGAATGCCCCGTGCCAGCGACTGGCGACAAGCAGAAGAAGGAAAACCCTGCCGTCTCCCAATGTCCTCACTTCAGCGCCAATATGTCTAATCACTGGCTTGCCATTAATGCGGTAACGCATCGGGATAGGACCAAAGACGAGTCTGCTACCACGCTGCTGAAGCCGAAACGGTCGTTCATCGGTCAGGTCATTGTTGCCGTTGGTGTCGGCATAAAGGACAAACTCGCCGCCTTCTTTTGCCAAGGCGAACAGGCGTTTGTCATCGGAGAAGGGGTTGACGAAGAAAAGTGGCTCAACGAGTTTCGGTAATTTGACATCTCCCGGAGCAGTTTGCTTCATGCCGATCAACGAAAACCTTCTTTCGTCCCACCAAAGTTCGTAGCGCAGTGGCACAACTTGCCGTTCCTGCGCCCACGCCGCACAACTTGCCAGCAACAACATCAGCACCACCCAACGCATCGCCAATCACCTCCCATGTAGCCTTTGCTACAAGGCTTTAACCGTTGACGATGCAGACGCTTGAACAATTGTCGCCTGTAAAGGGCGACATTGCTAAAATCGCCTCACTGGCTAAAGGGCTGGTAGTTTCCAATCCATTGCGCTCTCGGATTGATGCTTTGTCTCAAAAACTCGTAAAGTTTTCGGTCGGCGGTCCAAAACACTGCGCCAACTTTTTCAGCGACGAAAAGGTAGATGGCGTCATAGAAACTTAGGCTGGTTGCCATCGCCCACTCCGCCACTTCTTCGTGCCTCCAGTGCAAATCGCTGTAATGGATTTGCCAGTTGGGCAATCTGGTTAAGTCACGAACGACCCGCAAAGCATCGTGGGCTTGTGCCAAGGTAATGCGCTTAGCGTGAACGCCTTTCACTAACCCACCACACACCTCGTCTAACCAGCGGTCAGTCACATGAATGAAGACTACGCCGTTCAGGATGTCCGTTAAAAGCCATTGTGCTCGTTCCCGCAACTCCAAAGGTTCATCAACCAAAAACCAAAGCAGCGAGACGGAAGCGTTCACGACGAACTGGTTTTCCTGCGTCGGTTTCGCCGCCTGTTGCTCCATCCTCTCATCGCCTCCCGAATTTCCAGCAACGCTTCGTAAGCGCCACCTGCTTTTATCGCAACATTTTCGTTCCACCACTTGACGAACTCATCGCGGGGCAAAGTCCGCGCCTTTTCAATGGCTTCGGCGAAAAGTTGGTCAATGCGGCGATCCCTTTCCGCTCGCTCCTCTGGCGTCAAAGGTCGCCACTCTTCCGATGGGCGTTTCGGTTTCGGCATTGAATTTCCCCTCCTTTGTGTTGCTGCGACCGAATTGCTTCTCCCATAGCCACGATGCTATACCTAAGTATGATGCTGACTTTACTCGGGGTTGATTGCCTTGACGATGCCTTGTTCGTCTATGACCACCAGCATTGGCACGGATTTGACGCCGTAGCGTTGGAAGGTTTCGCTGTCCCAGCCGCTCCGTCGCCCCTCAGGGACAGTCCCGAAGCGGAAAGGCAAACCGAGTTCACGGACATACCCCTTCAAATCTTCAGCAGGAAGCGTGGCGTCAAACACGACAATGACCTGAATTTTTTCGGGTGACTTCGCCTGTAACTCCTTAAGCCGCTGAATGGCTCTTTCGCAACTTGGGTCAAAGGGCATAGCGAACAAAAGGTGAGTTTCCTTGCCTGTCAACGATGGCGCATCATCGTCAAGCCACTGGACATCGCTCAAAGGTGGTGCAGGCTTGCCAACAGCAAGTTGCACGCTCAGTTTCGGGCGAATTCGTTCCAAACGAATTGTCTGGGGTAAAGCCTCGCTGGTGGGAAGTTCAAAAAGTTCGTAGAATGGATGCCGAACTTCCAGACGAGCGGGATGCTCCCGATGTAAGCCAGTGAGCCGAAACCGACCTTGTTGGTCAGTGAAAGCGACGATTGATGGAATGGGCGAAAGCATACTTACAATGGGTAGCCAAGTTACAACCGCTGCGCCCCAAATAGGCTTTCCCGTTTCAGCGTCAACGACAGTGCCGGTGATGGTCAGGTTGGGACGCTTCATTTTCACCGTCAGGTTGACAGGTTTGTCAGGGACGAATGGCTCGGTTCGGATTGGGAAAAAGTCAGGGACAAAAGCCGTGAGCACAAACTTTTGCCCAGAAGGTAAATGCAGTTGGAAGCGCCCTCTCTCATCAGCATTGAACTCAAACCAGTCGTAAGGGATTTCAATCCCGGGAGGTGCATTTGGATCACTCCTAACCGCAGTGACCCGCAAACGAGCATTAGGGATAGGTTTGCCATTTTCGTCCACCACGACACCGCTGACGGGCACACCTTTACGAACGACGATGCGAACCGATTTATCTTCGGGCTTGACTTCAGTTTGCCCAAACATTCTCAGGTCAGGCGTCGCTGCCCAAACAGGGCGAACAATGGGGTCCAAAAGGGCTTGCCCGTTCTTATCGGCTTGAACCGTTCTCCATTCGTTGGTCACTATTGCGTTTGGGACAGGCTTTCCCTTCTCGTCCACGACTTGCACCAGCAACTTCTGTGGCGGCTTCAGCAGAAACTCAATTCCCGTCGGCTTGTCACTAACGAGTTCCACTCCCTTGCTGTCACTGGCAAAGTGGTCAGGTGCGTAAGACGCCCATGCATTCAACAACCATTTGCCCGGGAGAAGGAACAACTGAAACTCGCCCCGCTCATTTGCCTTCATTGGGTCTGGTCGCAACCAATCTTGGAAACCTTCTTCGTCGCGAATTTCACGGTAGGCGTTGACCTCAGCGAAAGGAACAGGGTTTTTCGTCTCACCATCCTGAACGACTCCACGAACTTCAACGGCTTTGAGAAGTTCCAGAGTTAGAGAGAATTTCGCGCCGGGGACAATCCTGATGAGTTGCGTTTCGCTTTGCCATTGCCCATCTTCAGCAACTGCCCAAACTCGCCACTGCCCAGAAGTCAAAACGACCTCAAATTTGCCATCCTCATTCGCCGTGATGCGTTCGTCTGGTTGACCGTAGAAACGAGATTGGCAAACGACTTGTGCTCCCGCAACAGGTTTCCCGTCCCTAAGAACTTGCCCAGACAAAATTCCCTTTGGCTCCATCACCAAAACGATGTCAACCGTGCCCGTGCGAAGGAGAAAAGAGCGTTCTGGGTGCGGCAACTTGCTTGGGGCAAAATCGGGATGATGGGCTATGAGTCTAACATCTGCCTCTGCGGGCAAGTTGTTCAAGACGAAGCGTCCGTTTTCGTCGGCAACTGTCCAAAAAGGCGTAACTTCTTCTGGGATGTCGCTAATGCTAAACTTGATTTTCCCAACCTCAAACGCCAATCGTGGACTAATGCTTTCAACCGACCAGACTTGGATTTTCGCATTGGCGAGTGCTTTGCCTTCGGGAGTTATAACGATGCCAGCCAACGGTGCAGGTTGGTTTAGCCGAACAGTCAAAGGTTTCAAATCGCGCGGGTCAAAACTTTGCCAGCCGACAGCAAAATTAGGTTGAAAGGCGATTGCATAGGCGCTGTAAACTCGCAGCGGCGGTCTGAAAGGCAGACGGAAGTTGCCTCGGTTATCCGTCACGGCGGACGATTCAACGGTTGGCTTTCCTACCTCCCATCGGTTGACGACAAGCCAAACTTTCGCACTGCTAACGGGTTTACCTTCGGGGGACAAAACTTTCCCGACCACAGCGGAAGGCTCTCCTTGCGGAGCGCCTAAAGTCGTCACTGCCAGCACTGCCAGAAGAAACGACGCCACCCGACCCATCTCGGTTCACCTCCCGCCACCAATTGTGTTGCTTCAAATTGTTGCCGTAAATACAGATGCAGGGTGAAGAGCCATGAAGTGTAGCGAAGGGATAACAAAGAAAGGAAGAGGTAGGTGCTTTCCCTTTTGGCTCTTGGCGCTGTGGTTCTTTGCCGGCGCCCTAAATAATGGGCGCTACAATATCGCAGGGGCATAACCCGAACCTGCCTTGCGACGCCACATTCCTGTCAATACCCATCCGACAAATCACCTCCTCCGAGAGACTATAAATTGCCAAGGGAATTCAAAGGAGGCTGATCATCACTGAAGCCCATTAATTGTCAAGTTCTCAAAATCACCCAAAATCCCGCTGAAATACCAAAAAAATTAATGGAGCGGGCGACGGGATTTGAACCCGCGACCCTCGGCTCGGAAGGCCGATGCTCTGCCCCTGAGCTACGCCCGCTCCTTTTTGGTCGGGGCGCCCGGATTTGAACCGGGGACCTCGTGATCCCAATTCACGCGCGCTAACCAAGCTGCGCTACGCCCCGTCCTTCACGCTAAACTCATTATGACACAACCGCTCCCATTTGGTCTTGACAGTTTTCACAGAATTGTTGCGGGTGATAGGAAATGGCTCGTTACACGACAACATTATGGGCACTACTTGCACTGGCAATCTTTCTCTGCTTCTGGGGAAACGACAAAACGCCCCTCTTTGACACCGATGAACCCCGCTACGCTCAGGCTGCTAAGGAAATGATGCAACGGGGCGATTGGGTTTTACCGACTTTTAATGGTCAACCCCGTTACGCCAAACCTGTCATGTTCTACTGGCTTCTCATTGCCGCTTACAAGATTTTTGGCGTCAATGAATTCGCCGCTCGTTTTTGGTCAGGTGTGGCTGCTATCGTCATTGCTTTGCTCCTTTATTTTGCCCTCAGAACAATTTTTGGGCAGGGGTCAGCCCTTGCCGCATCCCTTTGCTGGCTCACATCCATCGCAGCCCTGATTTTCGCCCATGCCGCTATAACTGACATGGTTCTTGTCGCTTTCATGACCGGTGCAATCATTGCTCTCTGGGTTGGCTTAGTGACAAACTGCACATTTTGGTTCCTTCTCGCCTCTGTCTCAATGGGGTTTACAGTGCTCACGAAAGGACCGGTCGGGGTAGTCTTGCCTTTAATGGTCTTTGCCGTGTCGGCTATAATTCACCGACCTGCGGTTTCCGTTCCTTTACGACACTTGGTTGCTATTGGCGTTGGTTGCCTTATCCTTTTCCTCGCAACTGTTTTGCCTTGGTATGTGGCGGTAAGCATCCGAACCAACGGTGAGTTTCTGCGACAGTTTTTGCTCGTTGAGAATGTCAGTCGTTACGCTCAAGGCTCAAAACTGCCGTTGTGGGTTCACCTCGCTTACTTTCCTGTAACCGCTTTTGTTCTGGCATTTCCGTGGTCCGCTTTCAGTATCTGGATGCTTAGTCCACTTTCGGGTTTAACAGACGAGCAGAAACAATGGCTGACACTCTTGAAAGTCTGGGCAATTCTGCCAGTCCTCGTTTTTTCCTTTTCGCAAACCAAGAACCCCCAGTATGTGCTGCTTGCAGTTCCCGCTCTGACAAGTCTGGGAGCGTTGTTGCTGACATTACCAATCCCCAGTGAAGCAAGCCGCGAACTTTGGCTTCTTAAGAGGCGATTTGCTTTGCTGACATGGTTCTCGCTAACGCTTATAACTGCAGCCCTCATTATCTCCTTTCAACCTTTGATTAACTCGGTTCCAAACTGGCGTGTGAGGTTGGCAGGCGACGGGTTTGTAGACTTCGGCTGGAGTAGGTGGGCTATGTCAGGGTTTGTCTTAGTGATGTGCATTGCAGGCTTATTGGCACTCCTCAAAATTCGCGCGTTTTCGCTTCGTCACTTCTTTCCCATCAGCGTTGCTTCAATGTTGGCTATTCACGCAGTCACGCTTTGGGCTTTCGTGCCCAAAGTGGGCTATTACCGTCAAGAGCCGTTGAAGCATTTTGCTGAGACAGCGTCATCTCAACTCAAGCGAGACGACTTGCTGGTTGTTTATCGGCGCGACCTTTCCAGCGTGGTGTTTTACAGCAACCGACGGGTGTTGAGGGTTGATGCCCCAAGCCACTTAATTCGGTTACTTCGCCAGAACCGCCGCGTCGATGTTCTCACGCATGTTAGGTTTTCGTCGGACTTAGAAAGGTTGAAAGGCGTCAGGTTGCATTTAGTTGAGCGGTGCGGGGCATTCCTTTGGCTAAGCAACAGGGACGCAAGTTGCCCAATTCACCGTTGAACCGACTTCACACATCCACTTTGAGCCTTTTTGCCAAAGCCCGAAATTCATCCCACAATTCGCCCGGAAGCCTTTCGCCGAATTGGTCAAAGAATTTGCGGATGTCCGCGAGTTCAGCCTGCCATTCGTCTCGCTCAATGGCAAAGAGTTTCTCCAACTGCTCACTGGAAATGTTCAAGCTGCTAAGTTCAAGGTCTTCAAACTTTGGGATGAGCCCAACGGGAGTTTCGCGAGCGTCGACTTTCCCTTTCACCCTGTCAACTATCCACTTCAGCACCCTCATGTTCTCGCCGAAACCTGGCCACAGAAAGTTCCCATTTTCGTCCTTGCGGAACCAGTTGACGAAGAAGATTTTCGGTGGGTTCGGTATCTTTTGCCCCATTTCAAGCCAGTGCCTGAAGTAGTCAGCCATGTTATAGCCGCAGAACGGCAACATCGCCATTGGGTCTCGCCTTAGGACACCGACTTGGTGGATCGCAGCAGGGGTCGTTTCGGAAGCCATGCTTGCCCCACAAAAAACACCGTGCTGCCAACTGAAACTCTCATAGACGAGTGGGACTGTCGTTGAACGCCTGCCACCGAAAATGATTGCCGAAATGGGAACTCCTTTAGGGCTGTCAAATTCTGGCGACAAGGTTGGACACTGGTAAATGGAGACAGTGAAACGGGCATTTGGGTGAGCAGCCTTCTCGCCCGAAGACGGATTCCAAGGTCGCCCTTGCCAATCCAGTAGTCGCTCTGGCACTGACTCGTCCATTCCCTCCCACCAAGGTTCATTGGTGTCCAAGTTGAGGGCTGTGTTAGTGAATAGGGTGGGGAAGAATGTCCCCGCTTTCAGGGTTCGCATCATGTTGGGGTTGCTTTTCCAAGAAGTGCCAGGCGCTACTCCGAAGAAACCAGTTTCTGGGTTGATTGCGTAAAGTCTTCCATCTGGACCGATGTTGAGCCATGCAATGTCATCTCCAAGCGTCCAAACCTTGTAGCCGGGGATGGATGATTCCATCATCGCCAAATTCGTTTTGCCGCAAGCAGATGGGAGAGCAGCGATAACATATGTGATGTCACCGTCAGGGTCTTCTATCCCGATGATGATCATGTGTTCAGCCAACCAACCTTGATGGTAACCGAGCCAAGAAGCGATTCGCAAGGAAAAACATTTCTTGCCCAACAAAGCATTCCCACCATAGCCTGAGCCGATACTCCAAACAAAGTTCTCGTGGGGGAAGTGCATGATGAAGCGACGGTTAGGGTCAAGGTCTCCGATGGAATGAAGCCCACGCACGAAATCCTCGCTATTGCCGATGCGTTCCAACGCTTGCTTGCCCATCCTCGTCATGATTCGCATGCTGACCGCGACATAAACCGAGTCAGTCAATTGAACGCACGCGCGAGCGTAAGGGGAATCAGGATGTCCCATCATGTATGGCAGAACATACATCGTCCGACCACGCATGCAACCTTTCGTCAAACTTGTCAGCATCTCTTTCGCTTCCTTTGGGTCCATCCAGTTGTTCGTCGGACCTGCTGCCTCCCTGTCTGGGTGACAAACGAAAGTCAGATGCTCAGTCCGAGCCACATCTGTCGGATGACTGCGGTGCAAGTATGCGTTGGGCCAGAGTTTCTGGTTGAGTTCGTAGAACACTGGGCGACCGCAAATTTTTTTTTCCTCCTTCAGCCCGATCTCAATGAGCCTATGGGCTTCCTCTTCCGAACCGTCGCACCAATAAATTCGGTCGGGTTGAGTTAGCCTCGCTTGTTCCTCCACCCATTCTTCCAACGGTGTAGCCACTTTCCTTTGTCACCCCTTTCGTCGGTATGTAGTTTCCTTGTAGCGCCGTCCCTGTGGCTGGTGCTGCGGGCTTTTGACTGAGGTTTTTCATTCTCCTCTTGCGCCAAAATTGTGAGGCAAACATCCACTCAACGCAAGAGTAGGGGGTGTTCAGGTGAATGGAGAGAAGGCTCGTTTTGGCTCACAGCCCTGACGCTGACGACGCTTTCATGTTTTACGCACTAACGCAAGGCAAAATTGACACATCGCCGATCTGTTACGAACATGTCTTGCACGACATTCAGACGCTGAACGAGTTGTTGATACAAGGCAAACTGGAAATCAGCGCCGCTTCGGTGCACGCTTGCGCATATTTGGCTCGCAGATACGCCATTTTAACCAGTGGAGCGAGCATGGGCGAAGGTTACGGTCCCATTGTTGTGGCTAAGCGAAAATCCCGAGTTGAAGACTTAACCCGCTACACGGTTGCTGTCCCCGGAACTTTGACGACAGCCTTTCTGGCACTTCGGCTTCGTTTGGGATTGTTCCCCTTCAAGGTGATGCCTTTTGACCAAATCATGGATGCCGTCATAAACGGTGAAGTCCCTTTCGGTCTTCTCATCCACGAAGGGCAGTTGACCTACTCGGACGCAAAACTCGTGAAGGTTTTGGACTTGGGAGAATGGTGGTTGCAGGAAACTGGTTTGCCCCTGCCTTTGGGCGTCAATGTTATCCGCAAGGACTTGCCGGAAGAGATAAAAAAGTTGGTCGCACAACACATCCGAGCCAGCATAACTTACGCCTTGACTCACAAAGATGAGGCGCTAACTTACGCCATCCGATTTGGGCGAGGGCTTGACCCTCAAAGAGGGGCTCAATTTGTCGGCATGTATGTCAACGAATTGACGGTGGACATGGGCGAAAGGGGCAAAGAAGCCATAACGGTTTTGCTTGAACGAGCGGCGCTTTTAGGGCTTGTCCCTCATTGTGAAGTTAAGTTTGTTGGGGCGTAATTCGTGATGCGTAAAGCATCAAAAACTACAAAGTCACTTCCATGAGTTACGCATTATGCTTTGCGCACCCATGCGTCACGCATCAAGCAATACATCGGCGTTACAATTTTGTTTGGTGATTCGCATGGAGGCTCAGCCCGCTTCAAAGGTTTGGGTGCCAGAGGCTCTACCGACAAATCGCTATTGGCGGTGGTTTTACCAAACGGTGCCCTTCGCATCCCGTTTGGACAGATACTTTTTGCGCGAGATGGTTGCCCCGTTCGTCATGGGTGTGCTTTTCTTCGTAGTCGTGTTGACCGGGCATTACTTTTACTGGGCAATCAAGTCCATCGTCGGGCAAAGGGCGCCAGCAAAGGATTTGCTTCTGATGGTCGTTTACTTGATGCCTCAAGCGGCAGCGTTGGCAATTCCTATCGGCATGATTTTGTGCACCTGCATTGTCCTGAACCGAATGGGGCGGGAGATGGAGTTGATGGCATTGCGAGCCAGCGGCGTCAGCGTCCAGCGAATGATGATGCCTTTCGTTGTCGTTGCCATCTTCGTCACCATTGGCGACTTCTTCCTCAACGATAGAGTTGTCCCAGAAAGCAACCGGCGAGCCAACCAAATCCTTTACCGGCTCGCCTTCATCAACCCGACACCGTTGATTGAGACCGACAAGGTTTTCAAAGTCAGCGACGACCTTTGGTTCTATGTCCGATTAGTCAACTATCAGGAAAACCGCTTGGAAGGTGTCATGGTCTTTCAACGAGACCCGAGGCAATGGCATTTCCCGCAAGCCATTCTCGCCAAGTGGGCACAAAAGGAGCCAGACGAAAACAAGTGGGTTCTGCACGACGGTATCATCCACAAGTTCAACGAAAGATACGACCTCATAGCGCAAATTCCGTTCCGTCAGCAGATTATCAACTTGCCTCCCGATTTGCCTTTGCTTATCAACGACAACAGACGCCCCCACGAATTGTCAACGAGCGAGTTGCGGCAGAAAATTGAGGTTTTGGACAAAACAGGGCAATCGTCCTACGAGTTGCAAGTCGCTTATCACTTCAAATTTTCCGTCCCCGCCGCCACATTGGTGATGACTTTGTGGGCAGCGCCGTTGAGCATTCGGTTCGCCCGCACCGGAGGTTTCGCTGGACTGTTCATCGCGATTTTGGGCATCTTCCTCTATCAAGGCGCGATGGGCTGGGCAGAAGCGATTGGTCAGCGCTACCTTTTACCGCCCTTCTGGGTCGCTTGGTCGCAAAACTTTCTTTTCGGGGTGATGGGATTGTGGCTGCTATGGCGGGAAAGGTAGAGGGAAAGGAGAAACGGAGAAGCGGAGAAACGGAGCATCGGAGAAAATTAGCGTGTTGCAAGCCAGAAGGCAATCAAGGGTCGGTTAGGAAATTTTTTGCACTCTCGTTCGCTTTGATGGTAGCACTTCTTGCCCTCTCGGTTAGTTTCTCGTTCCCACAGCAAAACTTAACTGTGCCACCTGCTCCCTCCGAAAATTTGCTTCAAGTTGAAAGCGACTTGCCCATCCGATACTTTCCCGAGGAACGGGAATGGCGAACCCTTGACGGGACTGGGACGATAAAGATTAGGTTCCGCGAACTGACGATTTTCGCCCGGAAAGCCCGTTACAGCGAACGGGAGCAAATTCTGGAGGCTCAGGAAGGGTTGAGGGCAATTTGGCAGGACGGTGTTGAGTTTGAGGGCGGGAGGGCGAGGTATTTCGTCAACGAACGAAGGTGGATTGTTGAAGGCGGCAAAGCGACTTTTGACCCAAGTTACTTCGGCGAGGGTGTCGCTGCGCCTCTTTACCTCACCTTGCAAAGCATGGGAGGGACGGACGAAAGGTTGACGGCTGAGCGAGGGACTTTCTCCTCTTGCGACCGACCTCACCCCCACTACAGTTTGAGGGCTCAATCTGCGGAAGCGATGCCCGGAGACAGGCTCATTTTGAGGCGAGTCGGAATTTACATCGGCGAGACAAAGTTGCTCGGAATCGGTCGCTTCACCATTTCCCTTAAACCCCGCATGCGTCAAAACCGACTGCCAATCACGCCCGATGTGGGCAGTGACCGATACAGCGGCTTTTTCGTGAGAACGAGCGTGAGCCTCTTTGACACCAAAACCCAGAGCGCCGATTTTGTATTTGACTGGTCCGAACGGAGGGGAATTGGCTACGGAATTGAGCACGACTATTCAACGCGCCACCTTCAAGGTGGCATCAACTTCTTCATCCAACGCTCTCCCTTCGCCGGCACAGAGCAAACTCTCTCATGGCGTCATCAGCATCAATTGCTCCCAGGTTTGCTTTTTACTGCTTTCTGGGACGAGCGGAGAAACACTCCTTTCGGAGGGCGAAGTTACACCAGTTCGTCCAAACAATTTTCCCTTCGGCAAAGTTGGCGACGAGGTTCAACTGAGTTGGCTTTGAGAGTGCTCGGCTACGGAGGCTATGGCGATGACCGAACATGGACTTTGACCCACTCCTTCAGCACCGGCAGCCAGTGGCTCAACTTTTTCCTGACGATGCGGGAAACTTCCAGACCCGAGCAACCTACCGACAAGGAATTGAACGAGCGCATTGAGGTTCGCCGTCGCATTTCCGACGAATGGGACATGGCTTTAAGGTTTGAGCAGCGAGTTGACCTTGACAAGGACAAATACACTGGCGACAACTTCTACTACGCTTTGGACAGGACGCCCGAAATGCTCTTCACCTTCAGACCTCGTTCGTCGGGTTTCCTTCGCCCCAACATCGCTATTGGCTTGGCTCGCTGGAGTGAGCCTCAATTTGTCGGGATGGGTCAGCCGGCTCAAAGTTTCACCACTGAGAGGCTTCACCTTCGGCTTGACACTCCTTACCGAACCCACAAACTCACTGGCAACCTTTCCTACAGCCACAGCGCTGTTTTTGAGCAGTTCCTTTACGGAAACGACACCGCCCAATACTTCTACTCCTACCGAAGCACGCTAACATGGAGGTTTGGCGGAAACAGTCAGATGGACTTGAGTTACTGGCTGCAGAAGCATCGTGGCTACACTCCCTTCCGCTCCGACACTTTGACCAATTACGAGAACTTGGACTGGCGACTTCAAATTTCGCCTTCGCCCAAATTTTTCCTTTCAGCCACGACGGGTCTTGACTTGGAGCGGGACTTTTTCAGAGACTTGCTTTTGAACCTCCGTTGGCAACCATCGCAAGGGATGGCTTTAGACTTGTCAACGGGATACAGTTTGGAGCGGGGGAAATGGCAAGACATTTTGGGGCGAATTTTGCTGAGCAAACCGGGCGGTTTGGGATTGCCCGCATATGGCACCTTCGTGAGTTACTACGGCTTGCAGCCAACGCCCTTTGCCGAAGAGCGACCGGCACCGCCGCCAGGCGGCTTTCGCTCCGAACTGACATTCCGCTACTCCCCAACTCAAGGTCAGTGGACACGGGTTCGTCTGTTCCTTGACTGGAGCGTCACCAAAAGCATCAGGCTGGAGACTTTGCTGGGCTACAGCGGCGTTTTGCGAAAAATGGACATAACTCAGTTCAGGCTCACCAAAGATTTTCACTGCTACCAAATCTGGGCGATTTACAACCGCGAGCGAAGAGAGTTTCGCATCTTTTTCGTCATCAAAGCCTTCCCTCTCTTCCAACAATTCTTCGGCACTTCCGACCAAGGTGCGTTCCTTGACACCAGTCTGGGGCAGGTGTATTGACGGGTATGGTTTTTGGGCAAACGCAATTCTTGCCGTTCTTAGCACTCGCATCACTGCCGTTGCTAATTCACCTGCTCGCTCGCAGGCAGAGAAGGGTTGTTCCCTTCAGCATGACCAAGTTTCTGCAGGAAGTTGCCCAACAAACCCAAGGGCGGCGATGGCTTCGCGAACTTTTGCTTTTGCTGTTAAGGACAGGCGCTGTCTTTTTCGCTCTCATGGCTTTGGTCCGCCCATATGCTCCTGTCCCGCTGCCCTTACCGCCAGCACCGACCGCCTTTGCTTTGGTCATTGACAACTCTTTGAGCATGCAAAGTCGTTCAACTTCACGCTCACAAGGTCACGAGACTTGGTTTGACCGTTCGTTGAAATCGTGCGAACGAGTTTTGAAAGAAGTGGGAGCGGAAGTTGTTTTGCTCGCTGCCGATAATCCATCAGAACCGGTTTGCGATTTCACTTCCGAACCGTCACGAAGTTTGAACGCCCTTCGCCAAATTCGACCGACCTTTAAGGCACTTGACCTATCGCCTGCACTCCAAACGGCTGATTCGTTGTTGGCTCAACACCCGGCAGCGGTCAAGCGGATTTTGGTCTTCACCGACTTACAAAGTGAGCCGTTCAGGTCATTAGCGTTGCCAAGCCTGAAAAACCAACTCGTAATCGTTGACGCCAAGCCGAACGAACCTGTTGGAAATGCTCGCTTGGTTGCAAAACTTCGCTTGCCTTTAGACCCGAACACCGATGGCTCTGCCGTCACTGAACTGAAGAACATGAGCAATTTGCCCCTGAACGGAAGCGTCGTTGCGTTGGTGGCAAAGAAAAGTTTCGCCCGTTTGAAAATCTCGCTCGCAGCGAAAGAGCAAAAAGCCGTCATTTTGCCACTGCCCTCTTGGGTTCTTGACGCCGCAAACCAGCGGGGTCTCGTGGAAGTTGAAATTCGTTGGGAGAGCGAACTTGACGCCCTTGCGTGGGACGATTTCGTGAAGTTTGCGTTCAAGTCGCCGAAGAATTTGGTTGTAACCAATGCTGTCCGTGAAGGTCGCCAGTTCGTTGACACCGCTTTGAAAGTAACGGGCATCACGCAAAAAATTACGCATTACGCTTTACGCATCACGCCCGACGCAGACGCCATCATCGCTTCCACCCCAACCGCTTCCGAAATGGCGCGTCAGTTGGTTGATTGGTTGCGGCAAGGCAAGAAGGCGCTTATCGTTGCCGACAATTTAAACTCTCCCATCTGGTCAATGTTCAACATTTCGGTCAAACCCAGCAAGAGCGGGCAAAAGAGGCGAGTTCAATGGGTTGATGAGAGTCACCCGATTTTGCAAGGCTTGGGCAACTCTTTGCAGTCAGTGACCGCTCAGCCTTTCGTTGAAGTGAGCGGTTCAAATCTTAAGGCTCTCGCGACTTTGGATGACGGGACAGCCTTTTTGGCTGAATTGCCTGTTGGGGCTGGGCAGTGTTTGCTGCTGACGGTTCCGCTAAACCCGCAGCGGAGTGACTTGGTTTACTCACCCGTTTTCGTTCCGTTGGTTCATAGATTTGTCCGATTTGCATCCTATGGGCATGAGTTGAGCCCGCAAGAGAGGGAAACCAAACCGCAAGCAAGTTTGGGGAAATCAACAGTTGTTCCCGAAAGCGAAAGCAATTTCATCCTGCCACCACAAAATGAGTTCGCAATCAGGTTGCGAAAATTCGGTGCAATGCTCGTCACTGCCGACCAACTGCCTGCAGCATTGCTCTCCGAGACAAAACTTCGTGACTTGACAAGTCTGTGCTTGGCTTTGTCGCTCCTTTGCCTTTTGACCGAAAGCATCTTCACCCTCATCTTGTGGAAACGGACAAGGTAGCGAGTTTAGCAAGCAAGTGCACGACTTGCCTTCAACATCGGACGCCCAACGCTCAACCTTTCCAGAGTTTTGGGCGCGTGGCATAAAAGAGGTTGGTGAGGGTTCATGAAGGAGCGAACCGTTTGGTTCATCTTTGTTTCCACACCCGCTTTCCTGCTCATTTTCGGCGTGGTTGTCGGTCTCATCGTCCGTCTCAGAGACCGATCCATCAAACCCCAACCGCTTCCGCTGAAAACCGTTGAGTGGAAATTCCCAAGCAAAGTCAACTGGATTGCGCCTGTTGACCTTGATGCTGATGGGCGCAGCGAATTGCTCGTTGAGGACGAAAATAGGCGATTGTGGTGGGCTGAATGGAACGGAAAGAAGCCATCCTTTGAACCTGTGCCGATCCAAACACCAAAAGCAGTTCGCTACCCAAGTGGGTTTTGGGCGAGACAAAAGTTTATCGCTGCCAAACTGGATCAAATTTTCGTCGCTGCTGAAGGCAATTCCGTCTGCCTCGTAACCCGTTCTGAAAACGGATGGCAAAAAATTTTCGCAACTGCTAAGGCACTGCAGCCTTTAGGCTCAATGTATGGAATCGCCATGGTTCTTGACTTGGACGGCGATGGCAGTGCTAATGACGCGCTCATCTTGACGGATTTTAAGACCTTAGAGTGGTGGCAGCGGCAAAGGAGTGGCAAGTTAGTTCTTCAAGACCGGCTGAGGTTGCCAAAGCGGTGCAATCATCTGTGGGGAGAAGAATCGCGGGATTGGTTGAGATGCGGTCTGATGTTTCCCAATTCTCCGAACCTTGCTTTCATCAGCGTGGAAAAGGGAAAGTTGCGTTGGAGAGGGACTTTTGCTTTCCGATTTCGTTGGACGGACGCCGATGTTGATGGCGATGGGGCAAAGGATAGAGTTGAGTGGGTGGAATGGCATAACGGGAAGCAAGAACTTTTCGTTTGTTTCGCCAGCGGAGAAGTGAAAGCTCTGAAGTTAACGGAGCGATGCAATGTTGCTGTGCGAGACTTAGACGATGATGGACAAGCCGAGATTTTTGTCTACGACTTTACTCAAGTGAAGCGTAATCAATGGCGTAAGGAATTAACACTGTGGCGCTTTGACCGAAAGACAAGGCAATGGCAGTGTTGGAGTGCTGAAATTCCAATGAAACTTTCGCTGCTTTCAGGTCAATTCCTATTTGGCATGGCTTTGGATAAGCACAAAAGAGGCGAATGGAGATTATTGGCAGTTATCGAGCGAGGTAACCGACTCCAAGTTGAGTGTTGGAGGCTGGGAGAAACAGGTTGGCAATCAGAAATTGTTGCTGTTTTGCCTAAGGTCAACGGGGAACCGTATCGCTCGGCTGCAATTTGGACGGGAAGGGATTTGCTATTCGTTGAAGACCAAAACCCAAAATGGTGCAAAACCGTGAGGGAAGGCATCAGCACTTTGGGGCAGGAAATTTTCAAACTGGTCGGCTGGAAAACGCTTGCAGATGCTCCAATAATTTTCCTGCCCCACCGAATTTGGGGCTGGCATCCTGAAAAGCGCCGGTGGATTTTGCTCGGTCATGCTCTTTCAACGCCCTCAAATTACGAGGGTCATTGGGCGGTAACGAGAATCGGCAGCGGAAACGAGGTGGCAATTGTTTGGTGGTCTGCGTCCCAAAAAGTTCACATTGGGCTATTTCGCAACGGGGTTTGGCAAGTCGGAGACATAAGGGAAACCTTTGACCACAGAAACAGCCGAATTGTTCCGCTTCACGATGGCTCAAGGCACTGGGTAGTTTTGAATGAAGGCGAAAAGTTTTTGGCTGCCACTATGCAGTAATGAACGAAATGCGGTGGGGAAAGAAATGCTCAGTGGGTTGCCAAACGAACAAGTGCAAATGTGGAGCAGATTGGGGAAAGGAATTAAAAGGTTTCGCGTTCCCATTGCAATTTACCTTGCAACCTTGCTGGGGCTGCTAATCATTGCAGTCGTTACCCCATACTCGGACCTTGTGCTTGGCAGCCGGTTGACAGGTGCTCACCTTTCAAGTTCCGCCATCACTCTGTTGGCAATTGCCATTGGTTTGAGGGCTTTCTTCGCTTGTCTGGGGCTTAACTGGTCGTGGAGCGATTTGCTTTTGGCATACAGCGTCTGGCATTTTTGCTCGGCGCTGCCTTCAAGTGGCTTCGTTGGGTTTCTGTTCCCGATGATTGCCACCTTTCGCTATTTCGCCACACCAGCAAACCAGTGGGAGCAACTTTTCGGTGCCTTCATCCCACAATGGTTCGCTTTGACTGACGAAAGTGCTGCCCGTTCGTTTTATCACGGCATTCCTTCCCCTTCACCGATTCAATGGCAACCTTGGCTTGTCCCGACACTTTTCTGGCTGCTTTTTGCCACCGTTTACTTCGCTGGCACTTTTTCCCTTGCCCTGTGGCTTCATCGCCGTTGGATTGTTGATGAGAAACTCGCTTTCCCGACGGTCCAAGTCGTTCAATTTGCAAAAAGCCCAGCCACAATTCGCATCCCTTCGTTTTGGGTCGGGCTAATACTGCCTTTCGCCGTCCATTCTCTCAATGCAACATCCCGGCATTGGACTTACTTGCCATCCGTCCCGATGCAATTTTCGTGGGGGCAAGTTTTTGCTGATTTTCCATTTGACATTTGGCAGGGTGAAAGGACTTCGTTCAGTTTCGCTTTGACAGGCATCGGCTACATTATCCCGTCAGAAGTCGCCCTGAGTTTTTGGGGCTTTTACTGGGTTCACTTGCTTGTTAGGCTCTTGCTTCGTTGGCGGGGTGTCCCGCCCGGTGTTGGGACCGGCGGAATAACGACGCTTCAACGGGCTCAGGAAGCGGGTGGCTTCATCGTTCTGGCAGCATCGTTGCTCATCCCAGCACTGAAGCAAACGAAACAGCCAATCCAACTGTGGGGATTAGTCGGTTGGATTGTCAGCATGGTGGTGCTCTTGGTTCTGCTCAATTTCTCAGGGATGCGCATTTTCAACGCTGTCTTCTTCTTGGCTGTTTGGACAGCCGTTCACTTGGTGCTCGCTCGCGTCGTCAACGCTGGCGGTGTCATGAGAGTTGAATGTTCGTTCACTCCTTGGGACATTGTAGCCAGAACTTTGGGCGTGCACCGAGTCGGTTGGCGCGATTTGACAGTTATGGCTTTCCCGCAGCAACTTTTCATGTTTGACCAAGTGACCATCCCTTTGCCCTACCTGATGGACGGGTTCAAATTGTCGAAGGAAGCGCCGTTCTCCATCACAAAATTTGCCGTCGCACTTTGCCTTGGCTACATCGTCACACTTTCTGTCGCCGTCCCTTTCAATTTCTGGCTTTGCCATCGTTGGGGAGCGTTGAACTTGAACTCGTGGTTCACCGTTCAAGAGCCGTCGTGGGCGTTTCAGAAATTGCAAAGTTGGGCTATGGCTCCCTTCGGCACCGATTTACCCTTCGTTCAAAACATGCTCATCGGCGGGCTCGTGACGGCGGGGCTGATTTTCCTGCACCGACAAATGCTTTGGTGGAACATTTCGCCGCTGGGTTTCGTCATGAGCAGCACCGCAACGATGAGAAGCCAATGGTTTCCGCTCTTCGTGGGTTGGCTTGTTAGGGCGATTGTCCTGAGATTGAAAGGCTTGCAGGGTTATCATGGGTTGAGACCGCTTTTTGTCGGTTTCGTTTGGGGCGAGTTAATCGCAAACGCTTTCTGGATAGCGCTTGACGCCTTTTGGGGAGGCAAGGGGTTGAGTGTGTTCCCGCCAGATTGAGTGGCGTTAACTTCTCGGGTTCGCTAAATTTTTTTGCCGACACCGAAAAAGTTGCGAGGTGATAGGCGATGCGAGATGTCATCACGAGGCGAGATTTGCTGAAGGCAGCGTTAGGAGGCATCGCCACATTAAGCGCCTCAAACTTGGTGGAAGGGCAACAAAAGACGAAGCGCTCCAAAGTCGTCCTCATCCGCCACCCCGATGTGCTTGACAAGAGTGGGCGAATTAACACGAAAGTTCTCCAAGAGATGCTTGACGAGGCAATTATGGCGTTGGTCGGGGTCAAAGACCCAATTGAAGCGTGGAGGAAGTTGGTCAAGCCAACTGATTTGGTCGGCATCAAAACGAATGTCTGGGCTTACCTGCCGACACCGAAGGAAGTTGAGGAAGCCATTCAGCGGCGGTTGATTGACGCCGGTGTTAAGCCTGAAAGAATTCTCATCAACGACCGCCAAGCCCACACCGTTTTGGCTCCCTGCACCGCACTCATCAATGTCCGTCCAGTTCGAACTCACTGGTGGTCCGGGATTGGCGGTTGCATCAAAAACTACATCATGTTCGTGACCAACCCGTCGGACTACCATACTGACGCCTGTTCACCTTTGGGTTCAATTTGGCACTTGCCCATTGTCAAGGGCAAAACGAGGCTCAATATCCTGCTTGCCCTCACGCCCCTCTTTCACGGTCGCGGTCCGCACCACTATGACCCGCGCTATGTCTGGCAATACAAAGGCTTCTTTGTCTCCTTTGACCCAGTGGCTATTGACACGATTGGACTAAGGCTCATTCAAGCGAAGCGGTTGCAGTATTTCGGGAAAGAAATCGCCCTTGAGACGCCGCCGAAACACATCGTCGTCGCAGACAAAAAATACAAACTGGGCACAAGCGACCCGAAGCAAATTGAGTTCGTCAAATTGGGTTGGATGGAGGATGCCCTAATCTGAAGCGGTAGGTGAGGGCAATGAAGCGACGGGAACTTTTAGCGATTACAGGAAAGGCGGTGCTTGGAATGGTAGCGATGGAAGGGATGGCGGCGCCAAAACGGGCGCTCCCCGAAGCGACTCCAGAAAAGTTGCCGAGATGGCGTGGCTTCAATTTGCTTGAGAAGTTCAATGTCGCTCGGAACGCAAGGTTCGTTGAACAAGACTTTGAGTGGATTGCCGAGTTGGGCTTCAACTTCGTTCGGTTGCCTATGGATTACCGCTGCTGGATTGAGCCGGGCGATTGGACGAAGTTTCGAGAAGATGTGCTCAAGGAGATAGACGAGGCGGTCAAGTTCGGCGAGAAGTATGGGGTTCATGTCTGCATCAACTTCCACCGCGCTCCCGGCTACACGGTTGCCCGCCCGCCTGAGCCGAAATCTCTATGGACCGACGAAGAGGCTCAGCGAGTTTGTGCTCTCCATTGGGCTCATTTCGCCAAACGCTATCAAGGCATCCCCAACTCCCAACTCAGTTTCAACCTCTTCAACGAGCCCGCAAATATTGACCCGCAAGTTCACAGGAAAGTCGTTGAGAGGATGGTTGAAGCCATCCGAAAGCACGACGAAAAGCGATTGATAATCTGCGACGGTCGCGATTGGGGCAACACTGCTCCAACCGAACTTGTAGGGTTGAAAGTGGCAGCGGCAACGAGAGGTTATCAGCCTTTCAGGTTAACCCACTACCGCGCCGAATGGGTTAGCGGAAGCGACAAGTGGGCTGAACCGACTTACCCGCTGCAGGAAGGGAACACTGTTTGGGACATCAATCGGCTGAGGGAATTTTACAAGCCGTGGAAGGAACTTGAGAAGCAAGGCGTCGGAGTTATGGTCGGTGAATTTGGCGCCTACAACAAAACCCCTCACAAAGTCGTCCTCGCTTGGATGAGGGACTGCTTGACAGTCTGGAAGGAAATGGGTTGGGGCTGGGCGCTATGGAACTTCAGAGGCTCTTTCGGAATCCTTGACAGCGGACGCACCAATGTATCATACGAAGACTGGCGGGGGCACAAACTTGACAGGGCAATGCTTGAGTTGCTGCAAGCGTTTTAACCGATTCAGGTTTCGAGTTGAGGGTTCAAACAGCAACTTTAACCCGCAACTCAAATTAAGCATCACGCCTCAAGAGCGCAAGCAACTGCTTCATGTCGTTAGGCAACGGCGATTCAACGGTGATGAGTTCGTTTGTTCGTGGGTGTGTGAAGGTCAATTTCCAAGCGTGAAGGGCTTGTCCGTTGAGAGATTGAAGGGCGTTCATTAAGTCATCTCGTTTGAGTTCGCGAGCCATCTTCAATGCCTTTGCCCGACCGTTGTAAGTTTCGTCGCCCACAACAGGCAATCCCAAATGTTGCAAGTGAACCCGAATCTGGTGGGTGCGACCCGTTACCGGTTTGACTTCAAGCAATGCGAAACCTCTGAACCTTTCACGAACCCAAACTTCCGTTACAGCGTCAACTATGTGAGAGGCGACGGCATGGCGATTCGCCACAGTAAACTTCTCCGAGTCTTCGGGATGCTTCATCAAAGGAGCGGCAATGACCTTGTGTTCAAACTCAGGTTCGCCGACAACGACCGAGAGATACCGCTTATCAACTTTGTGCTCAGCAAATTGTTGGGCAAGTTTCAGGTGCGCGAAATTCGTTTTCGCTACAACCATCACCCCTGATGTTCCCTTGTCAAGCCTGTGGACTATCCCGAGCCTTTCAGGTCCGGCAATGTCCGATAGCGGAACTCCCATAGCCATCAAAGCGTTGACAAGAGTCCCACTTCTAACCCCTGCCCCAGGGTGAACGACCATGCCTCGCGGTTTGTCGACGACAAACAAGTCGTCGTCCTCGTAGAGCACGGATAAGGGAATAGGTTCGGGTTGCAAGGTTGATGGTTCAGGTTCAGGCAGTTCAACTTCAATGCGTTCTTTGCCACGCAAGATGAATCCCGGCTTGGTGACAGTTATTCCGTCAATTTTGACCCGTCCATCTCGGATGACCTGCTGACAGCGGGAACGGGACAAATCGGGAAAATGTCTGGCGAGAAAATTGTCAAGCCTCATTCCCGCAAACTCTTGAGGCACTTCAATGGTCACGGTGCGAGCCATCTTCACGCCAATCACCCTGCTACAAAGTTTGCAGAACGAAGGGCAATCGGTAATGCGTAAACCGTAATGCGTAATTCCTGCTACTACCCTGTTCCTTTTGTGGTAGCGAATAGCCAACGGCGAGTAGCGATGGGAGCATCGGGTGCATTGACTTCATTTTTCAACCTTGAACAGCGCTACAAAATCAACCGCCAAATCTGCCTGTCCTGTCCAAAAAACTCGGGTCTCAACAGGACCGCCGGGGTGAGCAAACTCAAGCGGGACGAGGCGAAATTGACCGACGGGCAATTGCTCGGCTGTTATTCGCTTTTCTGCCGTTACCGGGCTTCCGCCGCCAACGCAACTGTCCACCGTGGCGATAAACCCTTCACCTTCGCTCAACCGTTTCAACCTGAAGAGAGCGATGTATCGCCCCGCTTCAAAGGGAGCGTATGGACCATAGACGATGTGCCCGATTTTAGCCCTGTTTCTTTCAGCAACCCAGACAGCCTTGCCACTTGCCCGTTCGTCTTGCCTCAATTCGCCGGAGAGATGGGCAAGGTGTTCAGCCTCAAATTTCGCAGCAAACTTCAAGACTAAACCTTTGGGAAGCGGGGCAGCAAGTTCACTTTGGGAAAGTTGTTCCAGCGGAACTTCAACCTGCTTTACGATTGAACCGTCGCTCAGCCTTATCCTGACTTGCTCACCTGTCGGGACACCAACGACGGTGAATTCCTTTTCTTCGCTCACAGCAATTTTCCCCTTTGAAGGGACGACCTTCACTTCCTTCAGACCGCTGACGACACTTAGCCCAACTTCGGCAGGTTTACCGAGAGCGTTGAAGACACTCATCCCAAACGACACTGGTGTCTCCTCAACAGCCACGATTTGATTTAGTGTTCGGACGAGCAATTTTTGTTGCGCCAACCATTCCCGGTAAAGAAGTGCCAGATGATCGGGTCTGACGGGCACATATTCGCTGCCAAGCCGTTTTGCGACTTCGTTCAGCATTTCCAAGTCAAATCCCCAGTTCCAAACGAACACATGCAAAAACGCCGGTCTCGTTGTCGGGGTCATCGCCTTAATCTCGTTCACCATCCGATTTATCCGCTCCTCACGGGTATCTTCCTCACGCCAACCTGTAACGGCATGGAAGACAGCGACATTGTTGGCAGTTGGGTAAGTGACGGAGTTCGGGTCAGTCAATCGGCGACCGTAGTCAACGAACAAAGCCCTCAAATTGGTGCCAATTGCGGAGCGCAGGGTGCGGTGAGTTGAAATTTTCTCGGCATATCGGCGGATGAGTTCTGGGCGGGTAATGCCCATGATCCAAAGTTCCCGCAAATCCATCCGCTGCATGTAATCAGCCGTCAAGTCAAGGAACTCGTCAAATACTCGCTTTCTGTCAGGCTCACGGAAACGCTTCCCGTAATGGTCGGGATAGCAATAACCGATGCCCGAAACGGCGCCAAGGAAGTAATCGTTTTGTGTCGCTGTGGCGTAGTAGTAATCGGCAACGGCAGGGATGAGCATGATTGCTGAGGGCGAAATTGTCCAGCCGAACGGCAGTTTACCCCTTACCGGGCTTTGCCACAACTGAGGGAAGTTGCCGATGGTCAACACCGGCAAGTTATCGCCGTCGGAAATGATGAAGGAGTAGTAAACCTTGTCGGGTTGCAATTTCGGTGGCGGAGGTGCAGGTTTTTGGCGCAAGCGAGGAATGACAATGCCAGAATGGACGCTCAAATTGGTGCAGTTGATTGAGCCGACGAGAAACTTTCCAAATTCGGAAAAGAGCGTCACGCCCGGACCTTCCCCAATGCCAACATCTTGACCAGCCCAAGGGTAACTCATGACGGGGATATTGACGGGCATTTGGGCAAACAATTTCTCCATCAGCCGAACCTCGGCATTGGGATCGCCACCTTGCCTCGCGCCATCAACTGGTCCGGAAATCCAAAAGATGAAGATGCGATGCTGGACGAAATAGTCGCGCATCCCGATGTGGTCAGGATAGGCACAAGCGATGACATGGTGGTTCAACTTCGGTTTGCTCGTCCCGCGTCCCTCGTCCCCCGACTCATAAAGGTTTTTGAATGCCCACTCATACGCTTCGGCGTTGGTTCGCCATCTATCTCGCAAGTCAGCGATAACGGGCAAATTCAAATCTTTAGCCAACCTCGGAGAGGCTGCAACGGCGTCTTCACCCCCGCAAAGCATCGTCGCCACATTTTTCGTCGCCGGCAGCAAAGGGTCATAAACGACCATGCCCTTGACAAAAGAGCGAAACCGAGATAGCAAAGCGCGAGCGTCAGGAACTTTTTCCGTCTCTTTGACCCAACCTCTTTTTTGCAGCCAGTCAAGCCAAAGTTCGTCTGTCGGGTTGAACAGGAAATAAATTTGCGGTTTCTGGCGGTTGACGAGACCTTGAAGGGTGAAGAGCAAAAACTGCCAGTCGGCAGGCAGCGGGCGCAAGTCTGCAACCAACAATTTTTGTGCTGGCGGTTTTGAGCGCGGGAAAAGTTCAGGGAAGGGACGAGGTTCAAAGTGATAAGTCAAATCTTTTGGTTCGCCAGTAGGTTTTGGCTGTGGTGCTCGGCGAATGAGTTGTTCAATGCTAACACCTTCAACCCTAAACAGCGTCACCTTGTCAATCCGAACCGAAACATTGCCCCGCCAGAAAACTCGGCACTCCAGAGGACCTCCGGGTGAACGAAATGCCAGCGGGATTTGAATGAACTTGCCTTGCACCAAATCCAAATCAGCGACTTCAACGGAGTTCAAGATTCGCCTGCCGTAGTCAACACAGGCGTCCAATTCAAAAGCGAAATCTCGGACAGGTTCGTCCAGCAACTTGATGCGGAAGAAAGCGATGTAGTCGCCGGGAGCGACCTTGGCGTAAGGACCGAAAAGGGCATGGGCATTTGGTGTGTCCTCACCTACCCTGACTTCCCAAGCGGCATTGCCGCTCGCATCTGGGTCTTCAACTTTGCGACCGATTTTGTGGGCGAAATCTTTCTCCGCCTCCCATTCAACGACGAACTGGTAACGACCGACAGGCAACGAACTCGGGTTCACAACCTCATTCATCACACTTTCTGGCAACCCTTGCTGCTGCGCCCAAACCAAAGCCCAACACGCAACGCTGATCAGAAGCATTGATGTCCCAGCGAGCCCCGCAAACGCGGTTGCCCACTTTCCCACACTTCTCACCTCACAGGCAACGACCATTTTGCTTGCCACAATTTGTTTTGGCGCACTATTAAGCCTTTGTCCATCTTTCTGAGCGCTGAAATCATTCGGCGAAAATTTGTCATTCTGAGACGCTTAAGGGGCGTAAACGATAATGCCATCCACGCGGATGAAGTCAGGGTCTAAAGAGACGATGGCTTTTATCCCGAAGGATTGAGCGATGGCGATGTGAAAAGCGTCGGTGGGCAGCAAGTTGAACCGTTCCATCAGCCAAAGGGCATCGTCAAAGGTGGAAGCGGCGAAAGTCTGCCATGCTGTTGGAGCGACAGCCCGAAGGGAATTCTTCACCGACTGATGCTTCAACAATTGGCGCAACTGTGGCTTTAAAATCAGGTCGCAAAAGTTAGTGCCCAGTGAAGGAAGCCACACTGTGAACGCAGTCAATTGGCTGAGGGCAACCCGAACCCTTCGGAGTGCAGGTTGGATGGCATCAGGATGACGCCGAAAAACTCTTGCCAATAGAGACCATGCACTTTCGCCTCTTGCTCCAGATGGCGGCGGATGAGGTAGAAGGCAAATTCGTTAAGCGTCCAGTCGCTCACATAAGAAACAACACCCGCAAGAAAGAGGCGCGTCGCAAAGTTCACGCAAGCGTCGTGTTTGTCACGCTGTTGCTCGTGAAAGGCGATAGTGAAACTGGCGTCCCAGTAAAGTTCCTTTTCCAGCGGGTCAGTGAAGTTGCGGACGATGGCAGGCATCCTATTTGCGCTCCTTTTCCAGAGGTTCATTAACGATTTCCCAAGGGAAACCAAGTCGTGTCGGGTCAGATTCGCGAGCGATTTTGAGGATGAGTTCTAACGGCGCGTCTCCACCTTTGCTGAAGAGTTCCATTGCCTTCATGGGATCAAGGCGTGGGCGGCGTTTGAGCCGCCGAGGCAACAAAGGCGACGGCTTGGGCGTGGTCTTCTTTTTAGGCATCCCTTTTCGCTCCCTTCTTCTCTGGGTCAAGAATTACGCAGTGTCTTCGAGCCAACATGTTGAGGTTCTGGCAAAGGTCTTTCAATTGAGCGGCAATGAGTTGAAGTTTTCCCTGTGGCTTTGAAGGAAAAGGTAAACGCCACAGAATTTCAGGCAAGGATGCGAACAATTCCCCGTCCTTGGTCCATTCAGTTCGGTCTAAAAGTTCGCTAAGGGTTTGAGCCAATTCAGTGCGGACTTGTTCGTTACCTGTGCGCAAGAGGTATCCTTTGCCCATCAGCCGTTCGGCAAGTTCAACCGCTGCATCTACGGCGCGGTTAATCCGGCTCGCCAGCAGAACCGATTTTCCTGTCAACAAGCCGTGAATGATTAACCCAACGATGAGACGCGTTTTACCAGTTCCCGGCGGACCTGTTATGACGGTAAGAGGTTGACTCATTGCGTGGGCGAGGGCTATGGCTTGGCTAAGTGTGGGAGCGATAGGGTTTGATAGTGCCAACAAAACATCTTCAAGGGATGGCGTCGTCATTGATGGTGGGTGAAATAGGAAATCAAGTGCAGTGCCTGAGGGATTGAGGGAAAGAAGGCGTTCTAAATCTTCAAGGAGGGTGCGGTCGTAAGAAGGTTCACCGATGATCCAAAAACTTGGCTTGAAAGCAGCGGCAGGAGGTTCAAGGGTTTCTAAGTTGGTTTGGACAGCGAGGGTAATGCCTTTTTGAGTTAGCAAATTTCGGATTGCTTGGCAGAAATCAAAGGGAGATTGGCGTGCAGAAGTTTCCAGAGACGCTTTCAGTTCCGAAACTTCATCGGGAGTCATTTCAGCGGTAAGCCATTGGCTGAGGTAGAGGTCTGAAGGGTCAAGTCGCAAGCGTTGCCCTTGTATGGCACAAAAGACGCCTGCAGGAGGAAGTCAAGAAAATTTGGTGCCAGGGCGCGGAGTCGAACCGCGGACACCCGGATTTTCAGTCCGGTGCTCTACCACTGAGCTACCCTGGCACATTCTCTTTCGTCGCATTTAATTATAGCGCAAGGAAAGCGAGATAAGCCCTACCTCGTGGAAGTAAAGACAATGCGTGGATTGCGTTGAAACTCAAAGGCAGTGAGTGATGCAAGGGTTTAACCTTTGGATTCTCGCTCGTAAGAGAAAAGTTTTACCCTTTGAGCCCATACTACCCTCGCCTCAAAATTTCGCCGATTATGGAAGATTGAGATGAGAAGAAAGTCCATCCTTTCCTTCACAGCAAAATTGCCTCTACCCATTACGGAGTGTAAAGGTTTTTCAAGGTGGGAAGGGTGAAAAGATGCAGTCACTTTTCTAAAAAATTTCCACCTGTTCAAATCAACCCTGTCCATGTCATGATTTATTGCGGTTGCATCTCGTCTTGGAAGGTGATGACAACGATGGGCATTAGTGTCGGGATTGTAGGGGTAGGGCAGTTTGGACAGCATTTCGTTCAACTTTTTCGCGACCACCCCGATGTCAGCAGGGTGGCAATTTGCGATTTGAATCCTGACAGGTTGGCTGCTTGCGCTCGGAAGTTCGGTGTCACCGAAACCTATTCGTCCCTTGACGAAATCTGCCGAAGCGATTTAGATGCCCTTGCAATTTTCACTCAGCATTGGCTTCACGCCCAGCATGCAATCCAAGCGATGAAAGCAGGGAAACATGTCCTGAGCGCTGTCCCGCCCGCTTACGGCAGGACACCCGAAGAAGCGTTGGAATGGTGCGACAAGTTGGTCGAAACTGTCAAAAGGACTGGGCAAATTTACATGCTGGCGGAGACGACCTATTACCGCCCTGAAACGATGTTTTGCCGCAAGAAGGCTGCTGAAGGGGCTTTCGGTCAATTCGTTTACGCTGAAGGCGAATACTTCCACGACATGTCTCACGGTCTCTATGAAGTCCTGCGCAACCGTTGGGGTGCCGAATTTGGTCCCGACAAAACGGGTGACCCACCGATGTTCTACCCGACCCATTCAACGAGTGGGATAATCAGCGTGATGAAGGCAAGGATGGTTGAGGTTTCCGCAATGGGCTACATTCTGCCCAACGATGACTGGTTCCGCACCGATACAATTTGGCGCAATCCCTTTTGCAACCAAGTGGCGCTGTTCCGCATGAGCAATGGAGCAATTGCCCGCATTTGTGAGTTCCGACGAATTGGTCATGTCGGAAGGGAAGGGTTCCGGATTTACGGGACGGAAGCAAGTTTTGAGTGGGATGTTTCGGGCGCAAAATGGGTGACGAAAACCGGGTGGGAACTCGTTGACCCTACGGTCGCCCGCGACCCTTTGCCCGAACCACTCGCTTCAAACTTAGGCGGTCATGGTGGTTCTCACGCTTACATCGTTCACGAGTTCGTCTCGGCTTGCAATGAAGGCAGGTTGCCAGCGATCAATGTCTGGGAAGCGGTCAGGTATTTTGCTCCGGGCATCGTCGCTCACCAATCAGCGATGCGGGACGGAGAGTTGCTGAAAATTCCCGATTGGGGCGACCCACCAAGTTGAAATTTGGGGGCTGAAGGAAATGGCAAAACCGAAACTAACCGTCGTGATCCCAGTTTACAACGAACGGGGCACAGTCATGACGGTGTTGGAAAAAGTCAAGTCGCTCCCCATCAGCAAGGAGATAATCGTGATTGACAACCTATCAACCGACGGGACGCGGGAATTGCTTGAGACCGTCAGTGACCCAGAAATTCGGGTTGTGTTGCAATCAAAAAACTTGGGCAAAGGGACATCGGTCAAACTCGGTTTTGCAATGGCAAAGGGAGAATGGGTCATCATTCAGGACGCTGACCTTGAATACGAACCCAGCGACATCTTGAGGTTGCTTGAACACGCCGAAAAAGTGGGCGAAGTTGCAGTTTTTGGTTCAAGGCTTTTGACCGGCAACCCGCAAGGCATGTTGGCTTTTTATATTGGGCGAGTTGTGCTCAACCTCATTTTTAGGCTTCTCTTTGGAGCGAGGACGACCGATGTGGCGACTTGCTACAAACTGGTTCGCTCCGACATCGCTAAAAGGTTAAGACTTCGTTGCAGCGGTTTTGACCTTGACTTTGAGTTGGCGTCGGCGTTACGACGATTGGGTTACAACATAGCAGAAGTCCCAATCACTTACCGACCACGAACAATTGCCGAGGGAAAGAAAATCCGCCCTATGGACGGAATTAAGGCAATCGCAACGATGTTGCGCGTTCGCATCCAATCTCGAGAGACCTTAATGCGCCCCGTCACGGCATTGTAGCTCAAACTCGGCTACAATTTCCGTTAACAAGCCGAAAGGTAATGCTCGCCTTTGTTAGAGCGGTTACGGTTGAAGGGAAGTTCGACTTTTTGAGCGAGGTGAAAGGCAATGGGCAAACCTATTGTGAGCGTCTCAGGCATACGAGGCATTATTGGCGAAACTTTGTTGCCTGAAGAGGCACTTCGTTGGGCTCTCGCCTACGGGACTATGGTTAGTGGGGGAACAGTGGTGCTCGGGCGTGATACTCGCCCTTCGGGAGAGATGTTGCGGGGTGCAGCGCTTGCGGGGTTGTTGTCAACAGGTTGCAATGTCATTGACTTGGGAATAGTCCCGACACCAACTCTGCAACTGGCGGTTCAGCACTGGCAAGCCGATGGCGCTGTCGCCATTACAGCGTCGCACAACCCAGCGGAATGGAATGCGTTGAAGTTTTTTGAGCCGTCAGGCATGTATCTTGACGCTGAGGGCATAAAGAGACTGAGGGCAATTTACGAAAGCGGAGAATTTAAGCGAGCCCGATGGAAAGAAGTCGGACACATTCAACCTGACACCACCGCAATTGACCGCCACATTGAGCGGATTTTGACCTGTGTTGATGTTGAGCGAATTCGTTCAAGGAAGTTCAAAGTCGTCATTGACTGTGTGAATGGGGCTGCGTGTTTTATCTCCCCGCGACTTTTGGAACGGCTTGGCTGCGAAGTCATTCCGCTTTTCGCCGAACCGACAGGGATTTTCCAGCGCGATCCCGAACCAATTGCCGAGAACTTGGGTGAACTTTGCCGAAAGGTTAAGGAAACTGGCGCTGATATTGGTTTCGCTCACGACGCTGATGTTGACAGGCTTGCGATTGTCGCTGACGGCGGCGAGGCTTTGGGCGAGGAAATGACGCTTGTTATTGCTGTCTACCATGTGCTTGCCCACAAGGAGAAAGGTGCGGTTGTGACGAACTTGTCCACGACGATGGCGGTGGACGATGTGGCAAAGCAATTTGGTGTCTCCGTTTACCGAACTCCTGTCGGTGACATCAATGTCAGCAAGCGGTTGAAAGAAGTCGGTGGTGCAATCGGAGGCGAAGGTAACGGCGGCGTGATTTACCCGCGAATCCAGTATGCTCGCGACGCTGTTGCAGCATTGGCTTTGATTTTGGAGTTCATGGCAATCCACGATGAACCCCTTAGCGAATTGGTCAAGCGATTGCCCCGCTATCACATGGTCAAAAAGCGATTGCCCATTGGGAAAACGCCCGTGTATGAACTTTTGGAATGCATCAAGAAACGATACACAGCCGAGGAAATTGTTGAGGAGGATGGGGTCAAGTTGCAATGGAACGACCACTGGGTTCATGTTCGCCCATCGGGCACTGAGCCGATTTTGCGGGTCATCGCCGAAGCGAAAACACCCGATTATGCCGAGAAACTTTGCGACGAAGTTATTGCTGAAATGAGGCAGTTTTTGTGCTGATGTTGTGCCTCAACTTCTGAACTCATCTCAAAACTCATCAAGCAGCAAGGGGACAGGTCATTAAAGCCAAGCAGTGAAAGTGCAAATCTTTCATTGCGTGGGTGAAAATCTGCTGTTAGCGGAGTTTTAAGACCAGTTCACTGGCTAAAGCCAGTGGCGTGAATTGATAGCGCAAAAAAACTGTGAACCTCAGTCAACAAATTTCCCAGGGCATGGTGGCGCTGGGACTTGTCCCCGATGGTAGTTAGGCTTTCAACTTTGAGGTCGGATGAAAATCGGTTCGGCGGTTAGGGTGAGGGTTATTTGCCCTTTTGCGGGATGAACCGTTCGGGTGTTGCCCATCAGGTCAGTAACTGTGATGGATTTTGATGGAACGGAAAGACTCACTTTCCGCTCTTTGTCATCGGATGACCACAAAGCCCAAACCTCTCCGTCACCGCCGCTGAAAACGAGGCAGACAACTCCGTCGGCGATTTCAACTTGACGGGCAAACTGTTTGCGGTGGAGCATCCTGACCATTGTGTTGAAAGCGGCGTAACCGACTTTGGGAGAACTGTCAAATCGTATTAACCCGAAATTGAACTCGTTGTAAGTTGGGTCTTCGCCATCATCTTGGAAGTCATAGACGAACAAGCGCTCAATGAAAGGCAAAGTCAAAGCCCAAAGGAATGTCCTGACAATGTAAGCAGCGGAGAGCCACTGTGGCGTTCCGCCGGTGATGTGGGTCGGATAGCCAAACTCTGTGAGCCAAACTTTCAATTGCCCAACATCATACTTGTCAAGCAACTCTTTGAGCCGCTTCATCTCGTCAACAAAACCTGTCGCCTCGGGCGAACGGGGATAGCGGTAAGGGTGAACTGAAATTGCATCCATGAACTTGCCCCCACCGCGTTTCAGCACTTCCTCAATGAACCTGAAATCCGTTCCAGCAGTGCAAACTCCAACAACTGTCGCTTTCGGGTCAACCTTTTTGACGGTTTCGTAAACGGTTTTGAGCAACTTCGTGTAATCTTCGGGGTTTGGTTTCGGTTGCCAGAAGCCGATGTTGGGTTCGTTCCAAACTTCCCAGTGCTGACAAATTTGACCGTATCGGTTCATCAATTCCACGCAATACCTCGCGAAAGCCTGTTGCCCCTCTTCAGTGTGCGGTGCAAGACCGTTGTCATAGTGACGATTTGCGTAGTTGAAGATAATAAGAGGGCGAATGCCCAACTCGCCTGCTGCTTTCATATAGGCGTCGTAGTATTCGGGAAACTGGAACTTGCCCTTCTCCTGCTCGATATTGCTCCAGTAAAGTTCGTCACGAATCCAAGTTGCGCCCATCCGCTTGATTAGTTCCAAAGTCTCAGGGACTTTGTGCTTGAATTGCCCAAAGTGCGTGCAGACGCCAAATGGGCTTTCGTCCCAAGTCGGTGCGGGCTCGGGCAACCAGCAAATTGAGGTTCGGCTCACGGAAGGTGGAAAGTTTTCCGCCTTGACTTCAACATCAACGAAGTAAACCCCAAAGCGAACCAAAGGCAACGAAATTGAGCGCTCAAAAGGCTTTGCGGGCGACAGGGAGACCTTGCCTTTCCAAAGTTGCCGAATAGGTTCTTCACGGTGGTTGAGCAGTTGGACGGAAACCTCAATTGTTAACGCTTGACTTCCCGTGCAGGTCAATTTCAACTTGCCTGACGGGATGTCCTTTTTGCTCCAGAAGTAGCCCCATTGGTTTGTCGGCTCAAATTTCGCTTCAACGGGGATTTTCTGTTCCTCACCGTAGTAAGCGGTCACGGCATCAAAAGCGACGACGCCTTCAGAAGGGCGAACAAGGCTGTCAAGGACTATGCTGAAGAAGGTGATGGGAAAATCCAAGCGACCGTTGCCGTCCCCGCCCCAGTGACCGTGGGGCGTGTCAAGGTGCGTCCAAAGAACTTTCCAACCGCGAAAGTGAAGCACACCCAAATCGTATTGATGCCACTCACCATTGGCATCAACGAACCTCATGCGGACGATATTGCCAGAACCATCGCCCCGGACGGCGACGCTGATTCTGCGGGGCTTTTCTGTCAACTTGTGGGGTGCGATGACTTCGAGATATTGAAGACCGCTGACTTGTTCAAACTTGTAACGCAACTCGGCACACCTTTTGCCTTCAAAGGCATCTTTTTCGCTCAAGCGCAATTGAGAATCAGGGTGAATTTGAACGCCTCCCAAGCGGAACTCCTCAGGTTGCTCAAAACTTTCCACAACGATTGCACTTTGCGGTGAACCCGAAATTAACAGAAACGCTAACGGCAAAATCATGGTCCATTCCCCCTCAGCACCGTCCATTGTGTCGTTCAACTCTCAACTCAATTCCCGCACACCGGGCAATTTGATCTGCGGCGCAACCTAACGGTGTGGAAGGTCATCGTCAAGCCATCATAGATCAAGTAGCGGTTGAACAGCGGCTGACCGATGCCAAGTATCAACTTCAAAACTTCAGTGGCTTGAACCATCGCAATTAGCCCGGGAGTTGTCCCAACGACAGGGAAAGTCCCGGGTGGCGGTCCCTCCTCAAAAATGCACGCAAGGCATGCCGTTTCGTAAGGCAGGATTGTAGTTGCCCTCCCCTCCCAGCCGTAAATCGCCCCGTGCACTAAAGGCTTTCGTGTTTTGACGGCGTAGCGGTTCAACATTAGTCGCGTCGGGAAGTTGTCCAAAGCGTCAACGATTATGTCTGCGCCTTTCAACCACTCTTCCAAAGTTTCGTTGGTCAATTCTCCGTGAACTGGCACGATAGTGACCTGAGGGTTGAACTGCCGCAATTTCTCCGCAGCCGATTGAACTTTCGGTTTGCCGATGTCGCTTGACCAATGAAGGATTTGTCGGTTCAAGTTCGTTTCTTCAACGACATCGGCATCAACGATGGTGATTTTGCCAACACCTGCTGCTGCCAAGTAGAGGTCAATTGGGCATCCCAGTCCTCCAACCCCTACAACTGCCACATGGGCATTCGCCAACTTTTGCTGCCCGACTTCTCCCCACCCGTCTAAAAGCATCTGTCGGTGATAGCGCAACCATTGCTCTGCCTTCACTCATTGAGTCCTCCTTCCTCACGAACCTTTCACATTTCGGACGACCTCAACACACCTTGCGCACAGGTCTGGATATTCCTTGTCCTGCCCCACACTTTCCTGTCGCTGCCAACATCTGGCGCATTTCTCCCCCGGCGCCAATTCTACGGCAATGGACAGGTTCGGAAATTCCTCAGCAGGGACAGCGTTCGGGGGCGTCCCATCGGTTTGCACCGCGACTTGCGAAACGATGAAGACTTCGCTGAGGGAGACATTGAACCCGCTCAGGAAATCGGCTAAAGCCTCGTTGGTCAAAAGAGTAACCTTTGCCTCCAACGGGTTAAGGACACGGCGTTCGTTCTTGGCTAATTCAAGTGCTCTCTTGACCTCATCCCTAATTCGCAACAATTGCTCCCATCGTTCTGCCAACCTTTCATTTCGCCACTCATCAGGGACTTGAATCCAATCGGTCAGCGCAACGCTTTCAGGTTTACCTTGCCAGTTGGGCAGATGTTGCCATGCTTCTTCCGCGGTGTGGCTGATCATTGGGAAGAGCATGATGCAAAGGGCTTTCGCAATTTCGAAGATGACTGTCTGGGAACTGCGCCGCTTCGGGTCATCCGCAGCCTCGCAGTAAAGTCGGTCTTTGAGCACATCAAAGTAAAACGCTGACAGGTCAACAGCACAGAACCGCTGGAGTGTCTGGAAGGCGCGAGGGTAATCAAATTCCTCGTAGGCTTCCGTGACTTCATCCACGATTTCCGCAAGCCGATGAAGCATGAATTTGTCAAGTTCGGTCAACCGCTCATAAGGGACAGTGTGTTTTTCGGGCGCAAAGTCAAATAAGTTGCCCAAAGCGAACTTGATGGTGTTTCGGAAGCGGAAATAAGCGTCAGCGAGTCGCTTCAAAATTTCCGGACCGAGTCGGACATCTTGGGAGTAGTCAGAAGCGCAAACCCACAGCCTCAGGACATCGGCGCCGTATTGGCTAATGACTTCCTCAGGAGCGACCACATTGCCGAGGCTTTTGTGCATTGCCCGCCCTTGTTCGTCCACGACGAAACCATGAGTTAGGACAATGCGATAGGGTGCATCGCCTTTCGTGGCAACTGCAACCATCAGCGACGAATTGAACCAACCTCTGTGTTGGTCGCTACCCTCGAGATACATGTCGGCAGGCCAAAGCAAGTCAGGATGGTTCTCCAAAACTGCCCGATGCGTGCAACCACTGTCAAACCAAACATCAAGCACATCCGTCTCCTTCGTGAATTCGCTTCCGCCGCAGTTAGGGCACTTGAAATCGGAAGGCAAAAGTTCCTTAACGCTTCGTTCAAACCAAGCATCTGAACCCTCCCTGCGAATCCAATCGGCAACGCTCTTGATCGTCTCGCGGGTCACTACTGGTTGCCCGCAATTCTGGCAGTAAAAGACGGGAATACCAACTCCCCATGCCCTTTGCCTGCTCAGACACCAGTCGGGGCGGTTTTGCACCATAACGGTGATTCTGCTTTTGCCTTCCTCTGGAATCCATTTGACCCGTTCAATTGCTTCCAAACATTTTTGCCTGTGCCCGTTGTGGTCAATGCTCATGAACCATTGGGTTGTCGCTCGGAAAATCACTGGATTTCGGCATCGCCAGCAGTGCGGATAGTTGTGCCGTATCATTGACGCTTTGAGCAAAGCCCCTACCTCTTCAAGCCACTCCATTACTGCCCTGTTGCCTTCGGTGTGAACGAAAAGCCCTCGCAAGCGCTCGCCAGCATCGTGGTTAAACCTACCCCGCTCGTCGACCGGGCTTAAAATCGGCAATCCCTCTCGGATGCCGACTTCGTAGTCTTCGGGACCGTGACCAGGGGCAGTGTGGACCAAGCCCGAACCTTGCTTAAGGGTGACAAAATCTGCAGTCACGATGGGAGAAGGGCGGTCATATAGCGGATGCGAAAAGACCAAGCCCCTCAGTTGTTCGCCGACAAGCCTCTTCGCCACCAAGTAGTTATTCCAGCCGAGTTCATCGGCAACTATCGGCAGCAGTCTTTCCGCAACAAGGTAAGCGTCGCGTCTCACTACGGCGACAACATAGTCAAATTCGGGGTGAACCATGATGCCCGTGTTGCCCGGAATCGTCCACGGGGTCGTCGTCCAAATCAAAGCGTAAGGGTTGGCGTCAACACCGGCGAAAATTCCTTTGGGGTCGTCACGGAGTTTGAAGCGAACCCAAATGCTCGGCGACTCCTTCTCGTGATATTCAAGTTCCGCTTCCGCCAACGCCGTCACGCAGTGATAGCACCAATGGACAGTTTTGTAGCCGCGATACAAATAGCCCTTTTCGTAAAGTTCGCCGAAGATTTCCACGAGCCGAGCCTCAAACTCATAGTCCATCGTGAAGTATGGGTGTTCCCAGTCACCGAAAACACCGAGCCTTTGGAATTGCTCATTTTGCCGCCACGACCAAAACTCCGCAAACTTCCTGCACCGCTGCCTCAATTCGCGTTTGATTTCGTCGCTCATGGGTTCGCCCGGCGACCATTTCCCCTCGGCAATCAGTTCCTCTTGAACTCGGTGTTCTATCGGCAAACCGTGATTGTCCCAGCCCGGAACATAAGGCGTGAAGTAACCTTTCAAAGCGTGGAACTTGACAACGATGTCTTTCAGGATTTTGTTGAGGGCGTGCCCAATGTGGATGTCGCCGTTGGAGTAAGGCGGACCATCGTGCAAGATGAAGGTCGGCGCATTTTGAGCCTTTCGGCGTTCAAGCATCTTTTCGTAAATCCGACGCTCCTTCCACCAACGCTGCACCTCGGGCTCGCGCACGGGCAAGTTAGCTTTTTGCGGAAAGTCGGTTTTAGGCAAATTGAGCGTGTGACTGTAGCCTGATTTTTTAGCCGTTTCCATCTCAACTCATCCCTCCATCGCGCTTTGGGAAATTTCGTCAAAGTCGTGGGTTGAGCAGAGAACACTTGCAGCAAAAATTTTGCCACATCAAAACCGAAGGCAGTTTCGCTCCAGCAGCCTTCACGGAGTCAAAACATACTTCCACCCAATTCGCCAACTTGCCATCGGGAGCAAAACCTTCCGCTTTAAAACCGCCGTTTTCCCCTGTCCGTCGCTAAGTCAACCCCACATGCGCTTTGATGCGTTCAACTTCGGAACGCAACGAACGCACCTCGCTGAGCAAATCCTTCATCTCCTCCGCTCTCAACTGCGTGAATTGGACGATCATGGTTGTGAGCGAATCAATGCGGTTGTGTATGCTCCTCGTTTCTGCAAACAAATCCTCCCTCCACATCGCTTGCAACCTCGGAAGCCAAACTTCCTCAAACTGCCGTTGCATCTCAGTTCGGAAATCTTCAGTCCACATTGCCCTCAATCTCGGCAACCAGACCTCTTCAAACTGCCGTTGCATCTCAGTTCGGAAATCTTCAGTCCACATTGCCCTCAACTTCGGTAACCAGACCTCTTCAAACTGCCGTTGCATCTCGGTTCGGAGGTCTTCAATCCACATTGACCTCAACTTCGGCAACCAAACTTCCTCAAACTGCCGCTGCATTCCTGTTTGGAAATCTTCAGTCCACATTGCCCTTAACCTCGGCGACCAGACCTCTTCAAACTGCCGTTGCGTTTCAATTCGGAAATCTTCAGTCCACATTGCTCTCAACTTTGGCAGCCATACCTCTTCAAACTGCCGTTGCATTTCGGCTCGGAAGTCTTCAATCCACATTGCTCTCAATCTCGGCAACCAGACCTCTTCAAACTGCTGCCTCATTTCTTCGCGGACGATTACCCTCATGCGCGTTTCAAGTTGTGGCATCAAAACTTCCGTTGCTGCCTGAGCCAAAGCGTTTTTGAGCAAGTTGGTCAGCCATCCCATTTTCTGAGCACCTCTTGTCGCTGTGGTCTTCATCAAATTTTGCAGCGATTTCCTCGTCAAGACAACGAAGCCCTGCTCACGACAGCGAATATTGGGCGGTGAAGCGAGCCATACGCTCACTTTCTGGAACGAGCGAACTCTGCCGCTTTCCGTCCAAGTTCGTATGCTTGCTTGACAACCTCTCGGTCTTTCAAAGCAGTCCCGCGACTTCCGCCGGGACCGAGAACAAAGCCGAGGAAAACTTGTTCCAAGAACTCAAACGACCATTGCATACAACCGAGCAGATGGCGAGCCCTTTCAGGGTCTTGCTCTTCCTGAACGGCTATCAGGGCAGCACCTTTGCCCTTCATCCGCTCAATGAAGCGGACTTCAGGATGCCAACTGATGTAGCAAAAGAACCTATCAAGCAAAACCTTGACTAAGCCACTGACCGTATACCAGTAAACTGGCGACGCCCAGATGTGGACATCGGCGTTAAGCAACTTCTCAATCACGATTGGCAAGTCATCTTCGTTGACGCACTTTCCCTGCTGGCGGCATACTTTGCAATCGGCGATGTGGTTGATGCGGTAATCCGCCAAAACGAGTTTTTCAACCTCAGCCCCTGCTTCGGCAGCCCCTTTCAAGGCAACTTCAAGCAAATCGTTTGTGTTGCCATCCCTCCGCGAACTCCCCATGATGCCCAAAACCTTCATGCCCCATCACCTCTCACAAAGTTGAAATCTCATGCACGACCGCACCTTTCCTTAATTCGCTCAAGCAACCGCTTTGCCTCGTCAATGTTTGATGCCGAGATGTTGAACAAAAAGCGGGTGTCAGGTTGAGCCATCTCAAGCAAGGAGTAAATTTGAGCCTCTGTGGCTCCAGTCACCATCAAGACTGTCCGACCGGAGAAAGTGTCGATGGTCAATTTGACATCGGTGGCTTTGAGGTCACGGTTGAGACCGCGAAGGTTAGGGATTTTCAGGAAGTTGCTGTATTGGTGGTCAGCATAAGCGCAACAGTGCACGAACAAGCCGCCGAATGTCTCGCTCAGGTCAACCAAAAAGGGTAAGCAGAATTTCTCAAACATGCGGGCGGAAATGCATCCCGCTTCGTCTTCGGAAAGCCAACAACCTGCCTCCGGCGGTGCCCATGCGAACGGGTAATGGCACATGTTCACTTCGCCAAATCGTCGCTTGAACTCTACCAGAAAGTTCTTCAGCAAGATATGGCACTTTTCAACCAGCCGCAAAACCGCATCAGGGTGCTCAACCAGTGCCTCGTAGAAATGCTCCTTGCTCCAGATGAGAGCAGCGATGTCAAACGGGCTTTGAATGTCGGGGACACTAATTGGCACCTCAGGACCAACCTGTTCGCGAATTAACTCCGCCAACTCAAAGAAGCGGGAAATCGGTGGAGTGTCAAGGTCGGGGATTGGCAGCCTATCAGCCTCTTGGGGTGAGAAAACTATTGGACGAGCAGCCACTTGAGAGCCTTCAAATTGATGTAGCGGGCAACCGAAAGCGGCAGCGAAAAGACCTGTTGTCGTCGTCAAAGGAACATAAGGGACACTATCGTCGTCCAAAGCCTCATGCCATTCCCGCATCAGTTCGTAGTTCCTAACAGCCCATGAAACCCACTTTTTGACTGGCTCTTTTGAGACAGCGTAATCACCTGCCTGAACCGAAGAGACGAGTGGTGGGACGCAAATGACAGCATGACCGCTAAACTCCCCACAAAACAATTTCGTCAAGAAAAGCCTGTTGCGCTCCTCCTTCGCCGTCATCTCATTTGCCCCCTCGTCCCCAACGAAGTTCTCCCGTCGCACAATTGTGAAGCAAAATGTAAAAGGCGTTATATCGGGCTTACGGCAAGAAATTGTAGGCAGGTCGCTTCTGCCAGCATCCCCAGAGAGACCAGAAACTGCCCATCAAGTAATCACCAACAACCAAGCCCATGAAAAGGGGCATCGCCTGCCGATGCATTGCCAACCCGCCCCAGCGGATGAGCGACGCCTTCAACAGCCACGCCACGAACAATGACACCCAGAACAAATTCATGCTCCAACTTCCCGAAACGACAAAGCCAGCAGGATGGAGCGGGAAATTGAAGCGGTTGTGCAATGTCGCTAAGAGCGCCGTTTGCGCCCCTCCCCACAAAATCGCCGCTAAGGATGCCAAACCGAAGGAGGTCGGTGCGTGCAAGTAAGTGTCAAGTTGGCGGAAAACTTCCATGCCATACCAAGGTCGCCCACCAAACTGAAATGATGCCCGCAGCAAAGCCCAAACACCAAACGCATAACCAAGCAGCCAACCCCACCCGCTCGCCTTCACCGCCCATGTAACCGCCATTGCATCCTCGCCCCTCGTCCCCCGTCCCTCGTCCCGAAGTTTCTTCGCCATCCACATCCCTTCCAGCATGTGAGGCATCGGGTGACCGCGATATGCCCGATT
>Ga0079997_119931_pt1 | contig 80381 bp, 69 predicted proteins | sample PerSpoCPS_CMetaG_FD_69200 | JGI IMG/M metagenome (GOLD analysis project Ga0079997, IMG submission 69200) | Archaeal communities from Yellowstone National Park, Wyoming, USA - Perpetual Spouter C (PS_C) MetaG (SPADES assembly) (version 2) | ecosystem: Environmental > Aquatic > Thermal springs >...
GTTACGTGCGGAAAACACTGTCTTTCTCCAGGTCGTTGGCTTTCCATGAGGCGGTGACTCGATGGTTTGTCATCGAGTACAACCTGGGACTCCTGCCATCAGTTACAAGTTGATCACCACCTTACCGGGGACCAGGTCCTCCCACGTGGCGGGTCCCATCGTAGGCCGTTCGGTGGCCGAACAGTCCCAGAGGCTCCAGGCGGGTCCCAGTCGGTCGTCGGTCCCGCGCGGGACACAAGTCAGGGGACGGCGCCACAGGACGTCCACCGGGGCCTGGAGGGGGACGCTCGGCGTTACCCACCGGCGGTCGTCAAGAGGCCACAGGGCCTGCACGGAGCGACAACGACCGTCCCGAAGGCCCACGCAGAGGACCGGGATGGGTGTCGCCCGAGCCCATTTCGGCCACGGAGTCCGCTCCGGCGTCCCCGAACGGGCCACGAAGTAAATGGACCCGACAAACAGCAGGACCCCCAGCCAGTACCGCTTCGGGATCATCGGACCCGACTCCCGTTGGGGACCTCGGCGGGGACCTCCAAGAGATAGGGCCGGCCGTCGACGTCGGCGGCCAGGATCATTCCCTGGGATTCGGTACCCATCAGGACTGCCGGCTCGAGGTTGGCGACGACGACGACCTTCCGGCCCCGAAGTTCTTCCGGCCGATAGTACGGAGCGATGCCGGCCACGACCTGCCGCCGCTCCGTCCCCAGGTCTACGGTGAGCTTTAAGAGCTTCCTGGACTTCTCGATGGGTTCGGCCGCCACGATTTCACCGACCCGCAGGTCGACCCGCATAAACGTCTGGATATCGATCATCGCAAGACCCTCCGTAGAAGATGGAATGGAAACCGGCGACGGGATGCCTTCGGACCGAATCTCTGGGGGAAGCTCGATGCGGGGGTACAGCTCCGGTCCCAGCGCTACAGGCGTCCCCGGCGACAGGATGCCCCATGTTAGGTGGCGTCGGTCCGGTGGGACCGGCTGATGGAGGCGTTCCAGAAAAGTCCCGGCACCGAAGGGGATCACGGGCCAGACGCCGACCGTGATCAAGCGGAGGGCCTCGGTCAGGAACCCCAAAAGGGTCCGGGCCTCGGGCCGGGTCGCCGGGTCCCGCATGAGCCGCCAGGGTTCCCGACGGGCAATAAGCCCATTCAAGCGTTGAACATGTACCCACGCCTCCCGAAGGAGGTCCGGGTAGGCCAGGCGGTCGACCCAGGCCTCGAGGCGTCCGACCCACGTCTCCAGGTCGGTCCGGACGGCGACCATTTCACCGTCCAGCCGGCTGTAGTCGGGGACCCGGCCTTCGCAAAAGCGGTCCAACATGGTCGTCAGGCGGTGGACCAGGTTGCCGTAATCGTGGGCCAGGTCGGCGTTGACCCGAGTCTGGTAGCCCTCGTAGCTGAAGTCGCTGTCGGCGTCTAAGGGGGCTTCCCGGGCCAGGTAGTAGCGGACCATGTCGGGTGAGGAAAACTCCAGGAGCTCTTCCGGCGAGATGATGTTGCCGAGGGACTTGGACATCTTGCTCTGCGCCCGGAGCCACCAGCCGTGGCCGAATACCTGCCGGGGCAGGGGCAAGCCGGCGGACATCAGAAAGGCTGGCCAGTACACGCAGTGGAACCGCAGGATGTCCTTGCCGACCAGGTGGACGTCGGCCGGCCAGTAGCGCTCGTACAGGGGGTCACCGTCGGCCCAGCCGAGGGCCGAAATGTAATTGGTCAGGGCATCCAGCCAGACGTAGATGACGTGGTCTGGGTCGTCCGGGACGGGGATCCCCCATCGGACGGTCCGGCGGCTAACGGAAAGGTCCTTCAGGCCGGCCTCGACGAAGCGAACGACCTCGTTGTATCGGGTCTCGGGTCGGATGAACTCCGGATGCGCCCGGTAGTACTCCAGCAAGGGCCCTTGGTAGCGGCTCAGCCGGAAAAAGTAGCTCTCCTCCTGGAGTCGCTCGACCTCCCGACCGCAGTCGACGTGGCGACCGTCGGCGACGGACCCCTCCGGGACAAAGGCCTCACAGCCCGGGCAATACCATCCCTCGTAGACGCCCTTATAGATGTCGCCCCGCTCGACGAGGCGCTGGAAGAACCTTTGAACGGCCCGTCGGTGAACCGGCTCGGTCGTGCGGATGAAGCGGGAGTATTGAATCCCCAGACGCTCCCAGAGGCGGTAGTAGTTCTCGACGACCCGGTCGGCCAGCTCCTGGGGGGTGATGCCCCGCTGGCGGGCGGCCCGTTCGGCCTTCTGGCCGTGCTCGTCCGTCCCGGTCAGGAAGAAGACGTCGTATCCCAGGAGCCGCTTATAGCGGGCCGTGATATCGGCCAGGACGGTCGTGAAGGCATGACCGATATGGGGCAAGTCGTTGACGTAGTAAATCGGGGTCGTGATATAGAACGTCTTTTCACCCATCTCGTCGGCCCATCGACCGGTGAGTCCGGGGATACAAGATAGAAGATGCAAGATACACAATGCAAGACGGGGGCGTCGGGCCCTTCCGTCCATCGGCCACCGATGAAGGGCCCCTGGGGGTCGGTCCAGAAACGCGGACGGCTACACGGCCGTCATGACCCAGGGCGTCAGGTCGGGATGGCGGACTTGTTCCATCGAGGCCCGGACCTGCTCCGCCAGCCGAATGGCCGCCAGGCCCTCGAGGCCGGTCGCCAGGGGCGGTACGACGTAGCCCCGCCGGACAGACTGGGCAAAGGCCTGAAGCTCCATCCACAGGAGCTCCCTCGGGCTATCGCATCGGATGTCCTGAATGACCAGGTGGCCCGGGTGGGCCTCGTCCATTTGGATTTGAGTGACCTGGCGGTGGAGGAAGTCTAAGGACACGTATCGGCCGGCGGCGAAGATCATCCACCGGCGGGTGTGCATGTGACTGACCCGACTGGCGACGAGGTTGACCCGCAGGTGGTCCCACTGGAGGCGTACGCTGGCGGCGTCGACCTGATGGGTGACGACGGGGATCCCGACGGCGTCCAGGATTTGGGGCGGCCGCCCGACTTGGGTCAGCAGGAGGTCCAGGTCGTGGATCATAAGGTCCATGACGATATCCACGTCGGTCCCCCGGGGGACGAAGGGGTGGACCCGGTGGATTTCGATGAAGACGGGGGACTCGGGGTCTCGGAGGGCTGGGAACCGTGCGCTGACGGGATTGAAGCGCTCGATGTGACCGACGAAGAGGGGGACTTCCCCCCGCTGGGCTTCCTCGACCAAGTGGAGGGCCTGCTGAGAGGTCATCGTGAGGGGTTTTTCCACAAAGGTCGCTACGCCGCATCGAAGGAAGTGAAGGGCGATCTCGTAATGGGTCGTCGTGGGGGTCACGATGCTGACGGCGTCGATATCCGAGATGGGGACGGCCCGGTAGTCTTGCAGGGGTACGGCACCGTAGTGCTCGGCGATGGTATGGGCCCGCTCGGGGATGATGTCCACGACGTATCGCAGTTCGACGTCCGGCAAGCTGGCAAAGACCCGGGCGTGGTGCTGGCCCAAGTATCCGACGCCGATGACAGCTACACGTACCTTCATTGCACGATCCCTCGCTGGGAGGTTTCCACAAAGCGGCACAGGGTCTCCAGTTCCGGACAGGACGGGAGTTCAGTCCGGATCCGTCGCAGGGCCTCGGGGATGGGCAGGCGCGACCGCCAAAGGAGGATAAAGGCCCGCTTGATCAGGTCGATCGTCTCCGTCGGGAAGCCGCCCCGTCGGAGCCCCAGGGTGTTGACGCCGTACACACGGGCCCGATTGCCGGCGACCTTGGCAAAGGGCGGGACGTCCTGACTGACGGCCGAGAAAGCACCGATGAAGCTATACCGGCCCACGCGGCAGAACTGATGGATGCCGCTGAAGGCCCCGATGACGGCGTGGTCTTCGACGACGACGTGGCCTGCCAGGGAAGCGGCGTTGGTCATGATGACGTGGTCGCCGACCTGGCAGTCGTGGGCGATATGGGCATAGGCCATCAGGAGCGTATGATTCCCGACGGTCGTCACCCCCCGGCCCCCGGGCGTGCCCCGGTGGATGGACACGAACTCCCGGATCACGTTGTGGTCCCCGATCTCGACCCGTGTGGGCTCTCCGGCGTACTTGACGTCCTGCGGCTCCAGCCCGATGGTGACGAAGGGATAGACGACGTTATAGCGCCCGATCGTCACGGGACCGTCGATGACGACGTGACTCCGGAGTTCGGTCCCCTCCCCGATACGCACGTGGGGGCCGATGATGCAATAGGGGCCCACGACGACCCCATCGGCCAGCTCGGCCGTCGGGGCTACCCGGGCCGTGACGTCAACCTTCACACCCATCCTTTGCCTCAGCTAAGACCGGCGTACCCGTCGAGAGACGAGCCTCGGCGACGACCTGGTCGCCGACCCAGATGACGCCCTTGAACCATACAAACATCCCCCGCTGGCGCTCCCGCCACGCGTGGACCTCTAAGAGGTGGCCCGGCACGACCTTCTGTCGAAACCGGGCCTGCTCGATCCCCAGCAGGTAGATGGGGCGATGACGGGCCTCGGGATGCCGCCACAAGACCGTCAGGGCCGCCACCTGGGCGATGGCTTCGACCATCAGGACGCCCGGAAGGACCGGCTCCTGAGGAAAGTGACCCGGGAAGAAGGGTTCATTGTACGTGACGCCCTTGAACCCCAGGGCTTCCCACCGGTCCGGATGTAAGAAGGCCCGGTCGACCATCAGAAAGGGATATCGGTGGGGGAGCAGGGCCTGGACCTGACCGGCGTCCAGGGCGACCCATGCGGTCGTGACTTCCGGCTTGGCCCGCATCGAAGTCCACCTCGGTCAGGGAGTCTTGCTCGGCTGAGCGGCCTTGGCGTTAAAACGCTTGATGACGTCGTCGGTGATGTCGACCGTGCGGCTGGCGAATACGACGGCCGCCGGGTTCAAGACGATGTCGAAGCCCTTTTCCCGGGCGACTTCCGCGATGACGGGCCGGACCTGATTCTCCAGTTGGGCCTGGGCGTCTTCGATCTTCTCCTGAAGTTCGGCGACGGCGTCCTCCCGGAATCGGTCGATCTCCCGCTGTTTATCCCGGAGCTTGGTCTGCAAGTCCCGGAGGGCATCCGGTGCCAGCACGGCCGCCTGTTCTTGGAGCTTCTGATTGAGCTGACGGAGCTCGGCTTCTTTCTTACGGAGCTCCTGTTGCTGTTTCTCCTGAAAGGCCTGGATCTCCTTCTGAAGCCGCTGGCCGACGAGCGACTCCTGGACGATCCGCTGGAGGTCGATGACGGCGACCCGCGTACCCCCCGGGGACGTCGGAGCCGGCGGAGACGCCGGTTGCTGGGCCAGAAGCCATGAAGATAAGAGGACGAATAAAAAAACGGACGCCTCTCGAAGCCTTTTCTTCCCATGCATACCCGTCACCTCCGAACTACGTAAAATCGGGCCTGGAGCCATCGTCCCGCAGGGTGCCCCCCGTCCATGCCGTTGACGGACGCAGGGAGCGGGGTGTTCCCGCGGCCATAGGGGAATCGGGCAGGACGGCAATCGGGCGATGATCGGGTTGCAGGACCCCGTAGATTCACTCCCCTTTATTTAGGAATTGTGCAGTGAGGGTCCGCAGGGCCCCGTACCCGGTTCACACCGTATAGCCCTACTGCCTATGGCCGTAAACGACCCCCTCACTGCGTAAGTCCTGCTATTCCCATTATACAGCCGGTAGGCCCGCCTCCCCAAACGGCTCGCCCCCTCCTCAGGGACGGACCTCAAAAGTTGAGGCCAAAGCCAAAACGGAAGTTCCATGCCGGTGCCTGGACGGGACCCCGATTCCAGTTCCGGGCGAAGATGAACCGGATCGGTTGCATGAGCATGGGGATCACGATCCGGAGCTCCAGGCCCGTCGAGAATCGAAAGTGACGGGGGTCCAAAGCCTCCCCGGGAGCGTAGGCGTTACCGCCGTCCCAGAAGGCCACCAGTCGAAGGGGTGACTCCCCCACGGGCACGATATACTCCAAGTTGAAGAGCGCGTACTTGGTCCCCCCGACGCTATACCGAGTACTGACCTTCGGGTCGATGGGCCCGACGGTCCGGAAGTCGTAACCCCGGACCGTGAAATCACCGCCCAGGAAGAACCGTTCATAGAAGGGCACGGCCCGTCCCCCATATCCGCGGACCCACCCCAGCTCGACGTTGTAAGCGAACCGGTGCCCCCAGCGGTTGACCCGGAAGTACTGACGCCACTTGAACGAGGGAGCCACGATGGAAACGTTTCCCCCCAGAGGTCCCCCTGCATAGGCCACTGCTGCTGTGGCGTAGATACCTTCCGTCGGGTCCAAGGGGTCGCCGAGGGAGTTGTAAATGAGCTGGGGGGTCACGCGGCTGTCGTCCCGGGCCCGGGTCAGGTCTTCGGGACGGATCCCGAGGAGGCCGCTGGCCAAGAGCTGGGGGTCCACGTTCTCCAAACGGATCTGGCTGTAACTGTACCCGACCCGAAAGTCCAGGTCCTTCGTCAGGGGCCAGCCGACGACCAGACTCCCACCCCGGTCCCGTCGTTCGTAAATGAAGTAGTTGTTCCACGTATTGTACACACTGAAGCCGACCTGCCAGTCGCTGTTCAGGAAGTAGGGGTCCAGGACGGATAAGTAGTACGTCTTGATCCGCTTGCCGTACTGAAGACTGAAGCTGAAGGACTTTCCGGTCCCGAAGAGGTTCTGGGTCGAAAAGCCCAACTGCCCAAACAGGCCGTCCAGCTGACTGTAGCCGCCACCGGCCGATATCTGGTTCCGTTTGCTTTCATTGACCCGGATGACGACGTCGACCTGGTCGTCCCGACCCGGGACAGGCCGGACGTCGGGCTCGACCTTGTCGAAGTACCCGATCCGGTAAATCTTCTGGAGGTCCCGTCGGAAGAGCTTCGTATTGATGACCCGAGCCTCCTGGGTGTCCATCTCCCGACGCACGACCAGGTCGTGCGTATACGTGTTGCCCTGAAACTCGATGCGGCGCACGACCTGGGGCTTCCCTTCCTGGATCTGCAGATTCACGTCTACGAAGTGGGTCCCGTCGGCGACCCGGGGCTGGAGGTCCGGGTAGATCCCGACAAACAGGTAACCCTTCTCGCCGTAGGCGGCCTGGATATCCTGGAGACTCTTCCGAAAAGCGCTCTGCCGGAACCACTGGCCGGACCGAAAGCGGAGAAGCTTCTTTAGGTCCGCCTCGGAAAAGGCCTGGAGGCCCGTCAGACGGACTTCCCCGATGCGGTACGGGGGACCCTCATGGACCGGGAACACGACCCGCAGACGACGGACCGGGGCCCCGCTCCACCAGGAGCGACCCGTGTAAACCTCGACCCGGGGCTCTCCGACCCGGAAGTCCAGGTACCCGTGGTCGTAATAAAAGTTTTGGAGGGCTTCCTGACTCTTTTCCAGCTTCTGCGGGTCATACTTGTCCTTGCCGGTGATGCGCGACCAGAGGGACGAGGGCTTGATGGGAACGGCCCTCCGGAGTCGGTCGTCCGAAAAGGCCTGATTGCCGTCAAAAATGACTTGACCGATCCGAAGATTCTCACCGGGGTCGATTTGCCACGTCAGACGGACCGACGTCTCCGACAGGGGGGTCAGGACGGGCCGGACCTCGGGAAAACGATAGCCTTTCTCGGCCAGCATTTGGCGGATGAGCTGTTCGACCTGATGGACCCGGTAGGCGTCGTAGGGGTCCCCGTCGTAGAGCGTCAGGCCCTTTTCGTTCATCTTGCTACGGATGTCCTCGATGCGGAGGCCCTTGACCTTCTCAGGCCACACGACCTGCTCGATGATGGGCTTTTCCTGCGCTCGAAAGACGAGGCGGACCCCCTCGGGGCCCTCCTCCGCCTCGACGCGAAGGTCCTCAAAGAAGCCGGCTTCCCAGAGTCGGCGGAAGTCCTGTCGAACCATGTCGGGGTCGTACAGGTCCCCCTCCCGGCTCTGGACATAGTACCGGGCTGTACTCTCCGGGACCCGCCGGAGGCCCTGAAACTGAATCTGGGCGATATGCCGGGCCTCTTGGGTCCATCCCAGAGCGGCTCCCACGAGCCACACCCCCAGGACCCATCCGGACAGACGGCACCCCTTCATCACCCACCTCATACCGAGGCCGGCTCCATCTCCCGCACACGGAACGTGATCTGCCGGCGCTCGTCGACGGTCACTTCGATGGGGCCCCGGACGTCCGGCCCGCTCATGGAGAGGAGGAAATCGACGAGGGGGTCTTCGACATAGGTCTGGAGGGCCCGCTTGAGGGGACGGGCGCCGAAATGGCGCTCCTTGCGTGTCACTTCCAAGAGGTACTGGCGGGCCTCCTCGGTCAGGACCAGGTAGTAGCCGCTTCCCCGCTCCCGAAGCTCCTGGTTGAGACGCTCGACCATCAGGTCCAACACCCGGGCCAAGTCGTCTTCGTCCAAGGGGTAGAAGACGATGAAGTCGTCGATGCGGTTGATAAATTCAGGAGAAAAGTGCTGCTTGACCTCCTGGAGCACCCGATCCCGGATGACCTTATAGTCGGAAGCCGTGTCCCCATGGGCCTGGAAGCCCATCCGGGGCTTCTGCTGAATGACCCGAGTGCCCAGGTTCGACGTCATGATGATGATCGTGTTGCGAAAGTCGACGGTATGGCCGAGGGCGTCGCTCAGACGCCCGTCGTCCAAGATCTGCAGGAGGATATTGAACACCTGGGGATGGGCCTTCTCGATCTCGTCCAGCAGGATCACACAGTAGGGGTTCCGCCGGACCCGCTCGGTCAGGAGGCCGCCCTCCTCATAGCCGACGTAGCCCGGCGGGGCCCCGATCAGCTTGGAGACGGAGTGGGGCTCCATGAACTCGGACATATCGAAGCGGACCATGGCCTGCTCGGAGCCGAATAAGACCCGGCTGAGTTGACGGGCGACCTCCGTCTTGCCGACCCCTGTAGGTCCCAGGAAGACAAAGGAGCCGACCGGCCGGTGGGGGTCCTTCAGGCCCAAACGGGAGCGTCGAATGGCCCGAACGATGGCCGAGATGGCATGCCGCTGGGAGACGATCCAGCGCTGAAGTTCGGACTCCAGGCGCTGGAGCCGGGCCTTTTCGTCTTCCTGCAGGGTCTGGACCGGAATCCCCGTCCAACGGCTCACGACCTCGGCCACGACGTCACCCGTGACGACATAGCGGACCGGCGTGTCCCCAGCCTCTTCGGCCTCCCCTTCCGCCGGACCGCCCCGCTCGGCCGACTCCAGCCACGGCTCGGGATCGGCGTCCGCCGGACGGCCCCGCCGGGCGAGCTCCTCGTTTTCGGCCATGATCTTCACGTAGGCCCCGCATTCATCCATCAGGTCGATGGCCTTATCCGGGAGGACCCGCTCGGTGATGTACCGGCTAGCCAGGTAGACGATCGTCCGAAGGGCCTCGTCGGTGTAATGGACGTGATGGTACTCTTCATACTGCGCCTTAATGCCCTGCAGGATCTGGTAGGACTCCTCCTCCGTCGAGGGCCGCACATAGATCGGCTGAAAACGCCGCTCGAGGGCCCGGTCCCGCTCGAAGTACTTGCGATACTCGGCCGGAGTCGTCGCCCCAATGCACTGGATCTCGCGTCGGGACAGGGCCGGCTTCAGGATGTTGGACGCATCCAGGGAGCCCTCGGCCGAGCCAGCCCCGACCAGGGTGTGGACCTCATCGATGAACAGAATGACCTCAGGGTTCTCGATGAGCTCCTGGATGAGGGCCCGCATGCGTTCTTCGAATTGACCCCGGTACTTCGTGCCCGCCACAAGGGCCGCCAGGTCCAGACTCAGGATCCGACGCTCGGCCAGGGCCGACGGGACTTGACCGGCCACGATGCGCTGGGCCAGGCCCTCGACGATGGCCGTCTTGCCGACCCCCGGCTCCCCGACCAGGACGGGATTGTTCTTCGTCCGCCGACACAGGACCTGGATGACCCGCTCGACCTCCCGCTCCCGGCCGATCAGGGGGTCCAGGAGGTTGTTCTCGGCGTAACTCGTCAGGTCCCGACAGAACTCGTTCAGGATCGGCGAGTCCTTGGGAAAACGGGCGTTCTTCAGGACGAGGGCCCGATTCTTACTCATCCGGACGAGCTCCTGCCGGACCCGATTCGGGGTCAAGCCCCGCAGGCGCAAATACCGACAGGCAAAGCTGTCCTCGACCCGCAGAATCCCCAGCAGGATATGCTCCGGCCCCAGGGTCTTCGTCCCCATCGCCTCGGCTTCCTTGACGGCAAAGTCCAGGGCCCGTTCGGCCCGGGAGGACAGACGGGGCTCGTTGATGTAGAAGGGTGAGGACTGGGAGATGCGGCGTTGGATCTCCGCATACATCTCGCGGGGTTCTAAACGAAAGCGCCGGAGCAGGACGATCAACGGGTCGCTCATGTCTCTCAGCATCCCCAAGAGCAGGTGCTCGACCTCGATGAGGTTACTACCCGCCTCGATGGCCTCCTGTCGGGCAAAGTTCAGGATACGAACGACCCGTTCGGTATATCGATTTGCCATGATGCCCGCTTCCCAATGTTCATGTCCCTGGATAACATAGCCACATCGGGTCGAGAGGTCAAGTTTCCCGGTGGACACGCCGGAACACCCGATCCCCAGTGCGAGCGGGCATGGGGGAGACTCGGTGAGCGGCTTCGCCCGCCGGGCCCCGCCGGCCCGACAAGGAGGGTCCTATGCCTGGACGTCCCCTGCATCCACCCGTCTGGTGGGCCGCCACCTTCGAGTTTGACCGCTCCGAGGAACTCATCGAGGCGGCCCGGGCGGCGACCCGCCGGTTCGAGACGGGAACGCCGGCCGAGCCCATCTACACGCGGTGGGACAACCCGACCGTCCGAGCCGTCGAGGAAGCCGTGGCGGCCCTGGAAAACGGTGAGGACGCCCTTGCCTTCGCCTCCGGCATGGCCGCCATCTCGACGGCCCTCCTGGCCTTCCTCCGCCAGGGCGATCACGTCCTGGCCCTGAGCACCCTGTACGGTGGGACCGTTGAGCTCTTGACCGACGTCCTCCCCCGATGGGGCATTCGGGTCACCTGCGTCGACCCCGATGACTTGACGCCGGATCGGATCCGGGAGACCCGCCCCCAGGTCGTGTACGTCGAGTCTCCGACAAACCCGACCCTGCGGGTCCTGCCCCTTCGGCCCATCGCCGAGGCGGCCCACCAGGTCGGCGCCCTCGCCGTCATCGACAACACGTTCGCCACGCCCGTCTTGCAGCAACCCCTCATGTTCGGCTTCGACCTGGTCATCCACAGCGCGACGAAGGCCCTCGGCGGCCATCACGACGTGATGGGCGGCTTCGTCGTCGGCCTCCGGCACTGGCTCCGCCCGATATGGGACATGCGGAAACTCCTGGGCGGTGTCATGGACCCCATGGTCGCCTTCATGGTCTACCGGGGTCTGAAGACCCTGACCCTTCGGGTCCTCCACCAGTGCGAGACGGCCCTCCAGGTCGCCCGCTTCCTGGCCGACCACCCCCGAGTCCGCCAGGTCTTCTATCCCGGCCTGCCGACTCATCCAGACCACGCCGTCGCCCGGGCCCAGATGCGGGCCTTCGGTACGATGGTGAGCTTCGTCTATGACGGCGATATAGCGGCGACCCAGGCCTTGATCGACCGTCTTACGGTCTTCCACCGGGCCGCCAGCCTGGGTGGAGTCGACTCCCTCGTGACCCAGCCGGTGACGACTTCTCACCTCCACGTCGACGACACGCTTCGGCAACGCCTCGGGATCGGACCCAACCTGGTGCGACTGTCCATCGGCATCGAACCGGCCGAGACGCTGATCGCCGACCTCCGGCAAGCCCTGGAAGCCTCATGAACCCGGCTTTCCGCCGCCGGTCCGGGTCTAAACGGCCGGGACCTTCGTGTCGGTGACGGGCCGAGACTTCTGGACCGTGTCCAAGATGCGCTTCTTCATCAGGGGACGGTAGGGCCGGACGACCAAGCCCCGACGGTCTACCCGCTCGAAGCGCCACGACCAGGAACGATAGGTCCGATCCTGGGCGAGAGCCTCCAAAAACTCCGAGGCGGCGGCGGCACCCGTCGTCAGGATGGCGACGGCCGGGCCGGCCCCGGACAGGAGGGCCGGCAAGCCCATCGAAGAGGCCAGGTCGATGACCTTCCGGACCTCGGGCATCTTCTCCAGCCGATACGGCTGGTGGACTTCGTCATAGAAGAAGTCTTTGGGGGGTACGTCGTCCCGCTCCTGCCAGTAAGCCAAGATGGCCGCCACCCGCTGGAGCTGGCGGACGACGACGTCCCGGGGATACGTCTCCGGCAAGATCCGACGCATCTTGGCCGTTTCCATCTTCCACGAAGGCCACAGACTTAACACCCGGATGGGCCGGGGGACGCGGCCGGACAACGCATACAGCCGACCGTCCGGAGCGTGGTAGCAGGCGACCAGGCCGCCCAACAAGGACGCCGCCACATTGTCCAAATGGCCCTCCACCTCGGCGGCCAGGTCCAGGTACTCCTGAGTTTGGGTCTGGGTTCGCCGAAACAGACCCGCCAGGGCAAACCCGGCCAGGGCCGAGGCGCCGCTTCCACCCAGGCCTCGCTGGACGGGAATCTCATTGACGATCTCGACCCGGAGGGGCGGAAGCTGAACATTCCACCGCTCCGCCGCCAGCCGGGCCATCTGGATGACCCGGTTCGTCTCGTCGGCTGGCAGGTCCTCGGCCGATTCGCCCTCGACGGTGACCTGCCATTCCGACGCCGGCTCGACGAAGACCGTCAGATGAAACTGCAGGGCCAGCCCCAGGGCGTCAAAGCCGGGGCCGACGTTGCCGACACTGGCCGGAACCCGGATGTAGTGGGGCACTTCCAGCTTCATCGCGCCTCCTCTTACCGAGATGTATGTGCCTTAATTATAATGAGATGAGCCGTTCGGATCGTCCATATTGGGCAGGACTCATGCAGTCGGCAGGGCTGTTTCATGGCAATTCGGCCATACGGCTATGATTCGAGCACCTGGCGCCACGGGTGGCATGGAGCCGATTCCGTTTCAACTTGAGACATAGAGGGACAGGGCATCGTTGGCCGAATCCTCAGAACCTTTGGCCGGCCCGGGGGGCCGTGGCTTGCCGGTCCCGACTCGGAGCGTCGGATATGCACGTCGGACGAGTCGTCGCCGTCCCGTCTCCCTCCTGGATCGTCGTCCTTTCGGCACCGTCCGGTGCCGGAAAGACGACTGTCGTCCGAGCTCTCCTGGAGCGGGAGCCCCAGCTTCAGTTCGCCGTCTCCCACACGACCCGCCCGCCTCGGCCCCACGAGACCCCCGGTCAAGACTACTACTTCGTGACGCCCGAAGAATTTCGGGACCTGGTCGAGCGGGAGGCCTTCGTCGAGTGGGCCGTCGTCCACGGGCATTTCTACGGGACGAGCCAGGCCGAGCTCCGCCGCATCCTGGAGGGCGGCAAGACCCCCCTGCTGGACATCGACGTGCAGGGCGCCTACCAGATTCAAAAGCGGTGGCCCCACGGCCTGTTCATCCTGCTCCTGCCGCCCTCCTGGACGATCCTGGAACAGCGCTTGCGTCAGCGGGGAGACCTGACGGACGAACAAGTCCGCCGCCGCATCGGACAGGCCCGGCAGGAAGTCCGGTGGGGATGGATGTACGATTACTGGGTCGTCAACGACGTCTTGGACGAGGCCGTCGAGACGATCGAAGCCATCCTGTGGAGCCATCGGCACCGGCCGGGCGTCGGACCGATGCGGGGACGGGTCCCTGAGATTCCAGAGTGAGGCGGGGGATGATGGGTCGGATCGAACGATGGACGCTCGGATTCTTGAGCCTGGGGAGTATGATGGCCATAGCCGGCGGACTACCCATCCAGCTTTCTCATTCGGCCCTGCTCCCGCCGCCGGCCGACGTCCTCCTGGTCGGCGGCCGGGTCTATCCGCTGTGGCCGACGCCGGACGCCGTCGTCTCGGCCATTGCCATCCGACAGGGTCGCATCGCGGCCCTCGGCTCGGACGAAGCGCTCCGGGCCTGGCGGGGACCCCGGACGCGGGTTATCGACCTGAGGGGGTCGACCGTCCTGCCGGGCCTGACGGACGCTCACGTGCACCTGGCCGGCCTGGGACGTCTGCGTCGGCAACTCGTCCTGACGGGGACGCGAAGCAAGGAAGAGGTCCTACAGAAGCTTCGGGACTATGCCCAAAAGCACCCGGCCCTGTCCTGGATCGTCGGCCGCGGCTGGGACCAGAACGACTGGCCGGACCCCCGTCTGCCGGACCGGGCGGACCTCGACCGCGTCGTGCCGGACCGGCCCGTGTACCTGACCCGCATCGACGGTCACGCCGCCTGGGTCAACACGAAAGCCCTCGAGCGGGCCGGCATCGGTCCGACCACGCCGGACCCGCCGGGCGGTCGTATCCTGCGGCGGCCCGATGGAAGTCCGACGGGCGTCCTCCTCGACCGGGCGGCCGAGTTGGTCCAGCGGGTCATGCCGGAGCCGACGGTCGAGGACTGGATGGCCGACCTGGAGGCCGGTGCCCGGGCCTGTATTGAGGCGGGCCTCACGGAGGTTCACGACGCCGGGATCTCGCCGGCGACCTGGGAGGCCTATGTGCGGCTGGTCGAGCGGGGCCGACTGCCGATCCGGGTCTATGCGATGGCAATGTACCGCTCAGGTCTGGATGAACGCCTCCTGGCTGAGGGTCCCATCATCGGGCTGGGCGATGGCCGCCTGACGCTTCGGGCCATTAAGGTCCTCTCGGACGGGGCCCTGGGCTCCCGGGGGGCGGCCCTACTGGAGCCCTATGCAGACGAACCCGACTCGACGGGCCTCCTGCTGGTCGAGCCGGACGAGCTCGTCGGCCTGGCCCGCCGGGCTCTGGACGCCGGCGTCCAACTGGCCGTGCACGCCATCGGAGACCGGGCCAACCGTATGGTCCTGGACGCCTTCGAGACGGCCTTCCGGGAGCGGCCGTGCAGGGACTGCCGGTTTCGTATCGAACATGCCCAGGTCGTCCATCCTCAGGACATCCCCCGCCTGGCCCGCCTGGGCGTCGTCCCGTCCATGCAACCGACCCATGCGACGTCGGACATGCCCTGGGCTCCGTCTCGCCTGGGACCGGGACGACTCCAGGGCGCTTACGCCTGGCGGTCCATTTTGCAAACGGGTGCCAAGATTGCCGGTGGCTCGGACGCGCCCGTCGAGGAGATCTCCCCCCTGTTGGGCCTCTATGCGGCCATCACCCGACAGGACCTGCGGGGTCAGCCGGCTGGCGGCTGGCTTCCCGAGGAACGGGTCTCGCCCCTGGAGGCCCTTCGGATGTTCACCGAATGGGCCGCTTACGCGGCCTTTGAGGAATCCGGGCGGGGCACGCTCCGGCCGGGGAATTGGGCGGACCTGACGGTCCTGGACGGGGACCCCCTCCAGGTCGAACCCCTCGAGATTCCTCGTCTCCGGGTTCGCATGACGGTCGTCGGGGGACGCATCGTTTACGAGTCCTGGAGTCCGTGAAAGTCGGACCCCGGGGGCCCGTCGACTCCAAAGGGGGAATGACGGAGGGATCGGCATCCCGTCCCTGCGTCCCTTCGTCTCGGCCACGGGCCGCATTGCCTTTTGCCGGAGGACTTCTCATAATATAGCCGGACTTACATAGGAGTCCGGGAGTCGGCAGGAAGGCAGGTGGGGCAAGAGGGCGATGACTGGGTGGGGGGACCCCGTGGATTCACCGACCGTTAGGACGGGAGCCCTACCATATATAGAGAAGGGGGGTGTTGGGCTTACGGGGCTTTTCGTATGACATGAGGTATGGCTATGCTTCGGATTCGTCTCATGCGCATGGGCCGTCGCAACCGGCCGTTCTATCGGATCGTCGTCACAGAAGCCCGGCGGCCTCGTGAGACCCGCTACCATGAGGCCATCGGTTATTACGACCCGATTCCGACGCCGTCGGTCGTCCATCTGGACCTGGCTCGCTACGAATATTGGCTTCAGCGGGGAGCTCAGCCGACGGATACCGTGAAAAACCTGGCCCGAGTGGCCCGTCGAATGCAGGCTTCGGTGACCGAATAATTTTGTCGTCCCGGCGTCCGTCGTCATCCTTGCTGGGTAAGGAGGACCCCATGAATCCGAAAGACCTCCTGGAGGCGATCGCGAAGTCCCTCGTGGACCGGCAAGATCAGGTCGAGGTGAAGGTCATCGAGGGTGAACAGACGACCGTGCTGGAACTACGGGTGGCCCCGGAAGACCTGGGGAAGATCATCGGCAAGCAAGGCCGGACCGCCCGGGCGATTCGGACCATCCTGAGCGCGGCGGGCATGAAGGTCCGGAAACGTTTCGTGTTGGAGATTTTGGAACCCCACCCGTCGTCGTAAGCGATGCGGGCGGAGCCCGTTCCCCCTGAGCGGGGGTGGGTTCGAGTCGGTCAAGTCCTGCGGCCCCACGGCTTGCGGGGCGCGCTCTTCGTGGAGCTGGACGAGCCGAGCCGGCTCCGTTATCCGTGGCCTCGGTTTTATATCGTCGAAGCCGAGGGGACCGTCCGGACGTTTCACGTCCGGCGGGTCCGGCCCCACGGCCGGGGGGCCCTCGTCGAGGTCGAAGAGATCGAGAGTCGGGAGGCGGCGGCCGCCCTACGGGGAGCGGTCCTCTACGTGACGCCCGAGGAGCGTGTCCCCCTGGAAGCGGATGAGTACTACAACGAAGACCTCCTCGGGTGCACGGTCATCGACGTGCGCCTGGGTCCCATCGGGACGGTCGTCGACGTCTACGACCTGGAGTACCAGCACCTGCTGGCCCTGCGGGGCCCGACGGGGCGGACGATCCTCGTCCCCTTCCGGAAAGTTTTCGTGACGGCCGTCGACGTCGTGGCCAAGGTCATCCGAGTCGACCTACCTCGGGGGTGGCTGGAGCTGTACGGGGCTTCGTGAGGCCAGGCCGGGGCGTCGCTTTCCGTCGATGCGGGCGCCATGCAGTTTGACGTCATCACCCTCTTTCCGACCTTTTTCGAGACGGCCATTCAGATCGGCTTGATCGGAAAGGCCGTCGAGGCGGGGATCATCCGATTTCGGGTCCATGACCTGCGGCAGTTTGGGGTCGGACCTCACCGTCAGGTCGACGACGTCGCTTATGGCGGCGGGGCCGGGATGGTTCTGCGGCCGGAACCCCTGGTGGCGGCCATCGAGCAGGCTCGGACGGAGCCCCGGAGCCGGGTCGTCGTCCTGAGTCCCCAGGGACGGCTGTGGACGCAGGCCCTGGCCCGTCAGTATGCCCGGGAATGGGACCAAATCGTTTTGGTCTGCGGCCGCTACGAGGGGATCGACGAGCGGGTGACGGCTTACTGGGCCGACGACGAGATCAGCATCGGCGACTACGTCCTAATGGGTGGGGAAGTCGCCGCCTGGGTCGTCATCGAGTCGGTCGCCCGTCTCGTGCCGGGCGTCGTGGGAAACCCCGAGTCTCTGGCCGTCGAGAGCTTCGAGGCGGGGATCCTGGACTATCCGCAGTATACGCGGCCGGCCGTGTTCCGGGGGTACGCCGTCCCGGCGGTCCTGCGGTCCGGCCACCACGAGCACATCGAGCGGTGGCGCCGTCTGCAAGCCCTTCGGAAGACGCTTCGCAACCGCCCTGACCTGATCCTGAGCCCCCGGTGGACGTCGCCGCCCGCCTGGTGGGCCTGGATGGTCGAGTGGATCGAATGGGTTGAAACGACCCTGGAAAAAATGTATCCTGCTCCTCGGAGTGAGGAGGCCGAAGATGCATCCGATCATCGCTCAAATCGAGGCGAGCCGACTGCGGACTGACCTCCCCGACGTCCGCCCCGGCGACCAGGTGCGGGTCCACTTACGGGTGATGGACCGGACGCAAGTCTTCGAGGGTGTCGTCATCGCCCGCCGGGGGCGGGGCCTGAGTGAGACCATCACCGTCCGGAAGGTCTCTTACGGCGTGGGCGTCGAGAAGATTATCCCCCTCCACGCACCGGTCGTGGAGAAGATTGAGGTCGTCCGCCGGGGCCGGGTCCGGCGGGCCAAACTCTACTACCTCCGGACGCGGGTCGGCAAGAGCTCCCGCCTGCGGGAGAAGCGGGAGGCGACCCGCTCTTAGGGGTGACCCCGGAGACCCGAGACCCAACACCCGTTTACTGAGTTTATAGAGAGGTCGCCTTTCGATGCCCATCACGAGCGCTCAACGGGTGAAGCTCCTGCAACAGGCCGATGACCTCTACCAGAAGGGTAAGTACGACAAGGCCATCCCCCTCTTCGAGAAGTTGATCGAGGCCGAGCCCCGGGACATCGCTTCCCGTCAACGTCTCATCGATTGCTATGAAAAGCTGAACCAGAAAGAGAAGGCCCTGGCCGCCCTCAACGACCTGGCCGACTTCTATATTCAGGACGGCCGCATCGTCCACGCCGTGGCCACCCTCCGACGGGCCCTCCGGCTGGAACCCAACCACGTCGAAGTCATGCACCGCCTGGCCGACCTCCTGATCCAGCAGAACAATCTGGTCGAGGCCAAGAACCTGCTCCTGACCCTGGCCGAGCAGTACGGTCGGCTGAACCGTCTGACGAAGGTCCTGGAGATCCTCAACCGACTCGTGGAGATCGGCCCCCAGGACCTCCGTCTGCTTCAGCGGCGGGCGCACGTGAAGGCCGAGCTCGGACGTTACGCCGAGGCCCTCGAGGAGTATCGGTCCGTTGCCGAGGCCTATTTGGAAGCCGGGGCTCCCCAGGAGGCCATCCCGGTCATCGAGCAGGGCCTCCGGTACGCGCCGGATCATCCGGTCCTCACCGACCTCCTGATTCGGGCCTACCTGCAGGCCGGCGCTTATCCTTCGGCCATCGCCCTGATCGAGCGACAGCCCGAGCGCTCGTACGACCATCTCCTGGGGCTGACCCAGGCCTATCACGCCGTCGGCCAGACGGGGAAGGCCTTGCAGACCCTCATGGAAGCCTTGCGGCTGGCCCCGGAGCGGCCGGACGCCTACGGACTCCTTCTGGAGTTGGCCCCGCCGGAGTCCTGGGACGACGTCCAACGATGGCTCCATCCCTTCCTGGCCCGGTGTATGGACAAGGGTCAGTATGATATGGCCTGGAGCCTGTTAGAACGGGCCCTCCAGAAAAACCCGACCGACCCGGTCCTGCTTCAGGATGCCGTCCAGCTCCTCAGCGTGCATCACCAGAGCACCCGCATCCTGACGCTCCTGGACCGGGCCATCGATGCCCACATCCGCCAGGGTCAGTGGTCCGACGCCCTTCGCCTGGTCGACCAGATTCTGGCGATCGACCCGGATTCTTACGAATACCTGGAAAAGCGGGACTACATCCTGAAGAACATGAGCGGTGTGCCGGTGGAGTCTCCGGCCGAGTCGGGTCCCCCACCGGAAAGTCCGCCGCCAGCCGTCGAGGTGTCCCTCGGCGCCGAACTCGGGTCCGGGGCCGCACCCCTGGAAACCCCGGAGGACGAGAGCGACGTCCAGGATTACATCCAGGAACAGCTCACGGAGGCCGACGTCTTCTACCGGTATGGAATGGTCGAGAAGGCGCTTCAGAAGCTGACGGCTGTCCTCCGGCAGTACCCCTTAGCCCGTTCGGCCGAGCGGGTGTATCAGCGGTACATTCAGTTCTTGACCAGTGAGGAACGTCGGCCCGAGGCTGTCGAAGCGCTCCTGAAATACGCCGAGTTCCTCCACTACCACAAGCGCTTCGAAGACCTCCAGCGGGTCATCGAGGAGGTCCGGACGCTTCAGCCGGACCATCCTCAGATCCAAGCCTGGTTGGCCAAAACGACTCAGGCCGTCGCCGAGGAGGCCGAGTACCTGGACATTTCGGCCGAGATCTCGGAGCTCATCTCGGCCGACCTTCAGGCTTACATGACCCAGGATCAGGACGAGCTCCAGAGCACGCTTTCCGAGATCGCCTTTTATGTCGACCAGGGACTTTACGGGGCCGCCCATGAGCTGATCGTCAAGAGCCTCCGCCGATGGCCCAATCACCTGGAGCTCGAGGCCTGGCTTCAGAAGGTCTCCGAGCGAATGGCCGCTGGGCCGCCGGCCCCCGTCGAAGAGACGGAAGAGGTCGAGATCCAGGTCGAGCTGGAGGAGGTGCCCCTTCCCGCACCCGAAGCCCCGGTACCGGCCTTCACGCAGGAGCTTCCGCCCGCCCTTTCGTCGGAACTCATCGACACCCTTCTTCAACCCCTGGAAGCCCCGATGGAGACGGCCCTGCCAACCCCGGAGCCTTCAACATGGACCCTCGAGCCGGCGGCGGAGAGAGAAATGCCCGTCGAGCCGAGTCCCGAGACACGGTCCCTCCCCCTCGAAGAATCGCCAGCCGTCTCTGCACCGACCCCGGCGCGACCCACGCCGGTCTATGTGGACGAAGAATTGGGCCTGGAGTTCGAGGACCTCTCGGCCGACTGGGAGGGGGACCTCTTGAAGACGGAAGCCGTCCTGGATAGGGTCTCGGAGGAATCCTGGCGGGTCACCCTGGACCAGTTCCGTCAGAAGGTTGAGGAAATCGTCCCCGAGGAAGACGCCTCGACCCACTACCATCTGGGCGTGGCTTACATGCAGATGGACCTCATCGAGGAAGCCATCGCCGAATTTCAAAAGGCGGCCCGGCATCGGGACTACGCCGTCCATGCCCATATCCAGTTGGCCGAATGCTTCGCCCGCAAGGGTCTCCCCGAGGCGGCCCTGCGGAGTCTCCAGAGGGTCCTGGAGATGGGTAGCGGAGCCGAAGAGGTCGTGCAGGAAGTCAAGTACATGATGGCCACACTGTATGAACAGATGGGCGAATTTGACCGGGCCTACGACCTCTATATCGAGGTCTATTCCCTCGATGCCCGCTATCGGGACGTAACGGACCGCATTCAGCAGTTAGAAGTCCTGCGCCGGCAGAAGCCCAACTGACCGAACCCCGGCGGGAGACCCGCCGGTCTCCAGATGCTGGGGGGCCGGTGTCTCCCTACCGGATCCCCGGCACCGACCCCGTAGTACCTGGGTATGACCGTCAGCATCCTCACGTTGATTATCGTCGCCCTGCTGTTTCTGGCCTCCGCCCTGGACTGGTGGCTCCGGCACCACTGGTCCGACTGGCGGCGCCTGCGCCGGGCCTTCTGGATCGCCTTCCTGGTCAGCGGGGCCCTGTACGTTTACGGCCGGACCATAGCGTGGCCGCCTCTGGACCGCTGGCTTCGTCTGGCCTGGCTGGCGGCCCTGAGCTGGCTGGTCCTGCGACTCCTGGACACGCTCGTCTTCGAAGTGCTCTTGCGAAGAACCCGAGTCCCCTCCCTCCTGCGGGAGATCCTCATCGGTCTCCTCTTCGCCCTGGGTCTCGTCCTCTCCGTCCAGTGGCTGTTCCGGGTGCAGGTCGCCCCGATCCTGGCCACGTCGGCCGTCCTGTCGATCATCGTGGGCTTAGCCCTGCAGGAGACGCTGTCGAACCTGTTCGCCGGCATCAGCCTGAACCTGGAGGGTGCCTTCACCTTAGGCGACTGGGTGAAAGTCCAGGACCACGTCGGCCAGGTCCGGGAGATCAACTGGCGGTCCGTGCATCTGGTGACCCGCACGGGGGAAACGGTCGTGTATCCGAACGCCGCCATCGCCCGGGAGGTTATCGTCAACTACTCCCGTCCGGCGGGCCGTCCCCGGATTCACAAGACGGCAATCGGCCTCCCCTATGAGGTCCCCCCGGACCACGTTACCCGGGCCCTCCGGGAGGCCCTGGAGGACCTGCCCGTCCGTCGGGACCCCCCGCCGGAGGTCCGGATCGCTGAATTTGCCGCTTACAGCATCGTCTATGAGGTCCGGTTCGCCTACGACGACTTCGGCGACCTGGACCGCATGGACGCCGAACTGCGGTACAAGTTGTGGTACACGCTCCGCCGCCACGGGATCGAGATCCCCTACCCCATCCAAGTCGAGTACCACCGGCAGGGGTCCCCGGAACCCCTCGTCACCCTGCCGCGACTCACGAGCTTTTTGGAGAGTCATCCCCTCTTCCAGGGCCTGCCCTATGAAGTCCTGGAACAGATGGCCCGGGAGGTCCGATGCCTCCCTTACGCCCGCCATCAGGTCATCTTCCACCAGGGCGACCCCCCGGACGGCGTGTACATTGTCCTGGAAGGTCAGGTCGGCATCTGGGTCCGCCGCCACAAGCAGGAGCGCCGCATCGCCCTCCTGGGACCCGGAGACATCTTTGGAGAGTTCGCCCTCATCCGGCCAGACGTCCGGACGGGAACGGCCCGGGCCATCCAGGACGCCTGGGTCATTCGGCTCCCCCTGGAGACCGTTCGACGGTGGATGGAACGCTACCCCGCCATACGGGACAACATCGTGCAACTGTTCGAGTCCCGCATGGAGGCCCTCGAGGCCTTCCTGACCGAGGAGACCCAGGAGATGAAGGGCCAGCCGCCCGAAAAAATCCGGCAGGCCTTGGTCCGGCGTCTCCGGAGCCTGCTGGGGTTCCCCCCGGGACGGGAGACGTGATAGACTTATGGGACTTCATGTTGTCAAAGGGCGTAGGGGTCTGCTCGAAGATGTTGGGCGGTATCTACCGGCCATCCATGATAAAAGTGACGGAGTGACGAAGTGATGAAGTGACGATGAGGAGCTGGGATGTCAGGGGCGTGTTCTACCGTGGAAAAGCCCGGAACTTTTCATGAAAGTCAATAAAACTGAGAAGCAATTCCCTCGGTCTGTCGGAGGAAGGACCCATGACCGAACCCCTGGTCCGCTATACGAAACAAGACGGCATCGCCGTCCTGGAACTCAACAATCCGCCGGCCAACTGCTACACCTATGAACTGATGCGAGAATTGGACGAGGCCATCCTCGATGCCCGGATGGACGAAAGTGTCTACGTCCTCGTCCTCCGGGGCGCCGGTGACAAGTTCTTCTGTGCAGGGGCCGACATTAAGATGCTGGCCAGCGTGTCGCCCCAGTACAAGTATTACTTCTGCCTCCATGCCAACGAGACCCTCAACCGCCTGGAGCATACGCCGAAATTGGTCATCGCCGCCCTCAACGGCCACACCGTCGGGGGCGGTCTGGAGATTGCCCTGGCCTGCGACATCCGCATCGCCCGCCGGGGCGCCGGTAAAATCGGCCTGCCCGAAATTACCCTGGGCGTCCTGCCGGGGACGGGGGGGACCCAACGCCTGACCCGTCTCCTGGGAAAGGGGCGGGCCATGGAACTGATGGTCACGGGCCGGACGATGGAGTTCGAGGAGGCTCTGGAAATCGGTCTCATCCACCACATCTTCGAGTCCGACGGCTTCATGGACCGGGTCCTCGAGTACGCCCGGCAGTTCCTGCCGCCCAACAAGGCGGCCTTTGCCGTCGGCCGAATCAAGCGGGCCGTCCAGGTCACCGAAGACACGTCGTTTGTCGGGGGCCTCTCCGTCGAGCGGGAACTCCAGCAACAGCTGTTCCAGAGCCACGACGGCCGGGAGGGCCTGACGGCTTGGGTCGAGCGGCGGACGCCGAAGTTCACGGGTACGTGAGACCGGGGTACGTCCCAGGGGCGTCGGGAAACCCGAGGCATGCATGAGCGGCTTTCCCCGCGTGACCACGGTCGAGGAGACGGTCCCTCGATATGAAGACCGACTGCGCCGGGACCCGGAGTTCTGCCTGCGGGAGATGAGTCGGTTCTTTATGAAGAAGGGTGCTCTTTACAAGACCCTGCGAGAGTTGGTTCGGCGTCTGGACCGGGCTCGGATTCCCTACGCCATCGTCGGGGCCATGGCCCTCCCGGTATACGGAGTCGTCCGGGCGACGGAGGACATCGACCTCTTGCTGACCGAAGATGGGCTTCGGAGATTTCGGGAGCGTTTCCTGGGACGGGGTTTCGTCCCGGCCTTCGCGGGAGCGACCCGAAGTTTCCGCTTTGCCGAGACGGGAGTCCGGATCGACATCGTCGTGACGGGCGAATACCCCGGCGACGGTCGCCCTAAGGCCGTCCGGTTCCCGGACCCCCAGGAGGCATGCATCGAGTCCGGCGGCGTGCGGTACGTGAGCCTGGAGAAACTTATCGAGTTGAAACTGGCTTCGGGGATGAGTGCCCCCCACCGTCTGCAGGACCTGGCCGACGTCCTCCGACTCATCACGGAGGCCCGACTGCCCCTGGAATTCGCGGAAAGGCTGGACCCCAGCGTGCGGGAGACCTATCGGGACCTGTGGCAGAAGGCTCAGGGAGTCCCGTGAGGTCCCAGGAGGAACCGACATGACGAAGCCGGACGTCGCCCTACCGCCGGGAAAGTTGTTTATCGGCGGCGAGTTCTGCGAGAGCCTCTCGGGCCGGACCTTTCCGACCGTTAACCCGGCGACCGAAGAGGTCATCACCGAGGTCGCCCTGGCCGACGAGGCCGACGTCGACCGGGCCGTCCAGACCGCCCGGCGGGCCTTTGAGGAAGGCCCCTGGCCCCGGATGACACCTTACGAGCGGAGCCGCCTCCTGTGGCGGATCGGCGACCTCGTGTGGGCGCATCGGGAGGAACTGGCCTACATCGAGAGCCTCGACTCGGGTAAGCCCATCCGGGACGCCCGGAACGTGGACGTCCCGATGGTCGCCGAACTGTTTCACTACTACGCCGGCTGGGTCACCAAGATCCACGGCGAGACGGTCCCGACCAAGTGGCCCGCCTTTTGCTATACCCTGCGGGAGCCCCTCGGCGTCTGCGCCGCCATCACGCCCTGGAACTTCCCGCTCCTCCTGGCCGTCTGGAAGATCGCGCCGGCCCTGGCCTGCGGGAATACCGTCGTCCACAAGCCGTCCGAGACGACGCCCCTGAGTATCCTCAAGTTGGCCGAAATTTTCCAGGAGGCCGACGCCCCGCCGGGGATCTTCAACGTCGTGACGGGCCCTGGCGCCGTCACGGGGGCCGCCCTCGTCCGACATCCCGGCGTCGATAAGGTCGCCTTCACGGGAAGCACCGAGACGGGCAAGTGGATCATGCGGGAGGCGGCCGCCACGCTCAAGCGGGTCACCCTCGAACTCGGCGGCAAGTCGCCCAACATCGTCCTGGCCGACGCCGACCTGGAGGCCGCCGTCCGGGGGGCCTACATCGGCATCTTTTACAATCAGGGGGAAGTCTGCGCCGCCGGCTCCCGCCTGATCGTGGACGCCGCCATTCACGACGCCCTCCTGGAACGACTCGTCGAGCGGACGAAAAAACTCCAACCCGGTGACCCCCTCGACCCCAACACTCGGATGGGTCCCTTAGCCAACAAAGCCCAACTGGAAAAGGTCGAGTCCTATGTCCGCAAGGCCCTCGAGGAAGGCGATCGGCTCGTCATCGGCGGCCGGCGGCCCCCCGTCGAGCGGGGCTACTTCTTCGAGCCGACGATCTTTGACGGCGTCGACCCCGCCCATACGATCGCCCAGGAAGAAATCTTTGGCCCCGTCCTGGCCGTCATCCCGTGCAAGGACGAAGATGAGATGATCCGAGTCGCCAACCAGACGGTCTACGGCCTGGCGGCGGCCGTCTGGACGCGGGACGTCAAAAAGGCTCATCGCGTGGCCCGGGCCCTGAAGGCGGGGACCGTCTGGGTCAATACGTACAACCTATACGATGTGACGATGCCCTTTGGGGGATACAAGCACAGCGGCTTTGGTCGGGAGTTGGGCATGCACGCCCTGGAGATGTATACCCAGGTCAAGAGCGTCTGGGTGGATCTCTCATAAACGGCAATAGGGCAGGAGGGCGATAGGGCAATCAGGCAGTAAGGCAATAAGGCAATAGGGCAATAAGGCAATAGGGCAGGAGGGCAATAAGGCAGTAAGGCAATAAGGCAGTGAGGCAAATCAAGCAGTAGGGCCATTGGGCAGTACGGCAACAGGGCAATAAATTACTACACGTAGGACTTACGCAGTTGGTAGGCTCTCTTCCGGCAGTACGGCAATTCGGCAATACGGCATTACGGCTGTGATTCGAGTACCTGGCCCCCGATGGCTTGAATCCGATTCCATTCAACTGCGTAACTCCGAACCCGTTACTCGTCACTCGTGACCCGTCACCTCACCATGAAAGGGTGCGGAACGGAAGGGGGGACGGCGGAATGCGAAGGGCGAATCCGGGAGACCGGTTTCGTTACGGGACAAGCGTCGGGGACGGCTATCCCATCGGGGCGAACCCCCTCCCCCGACGCGCCTGGGTCTGGGGAATCGCTCTCCTCGGGGTCGGGGCCCTCTTGGGGGCGACTCCAGCCTTCGCCCAAACGGAGACCGCCGCACCAGACCCGATCCGGGAGAGTTACATCGCTTACATGCAGGCCCGGATGGCCGACCTTCAGGGCGACCTGGACACTGCCGAGCGGCTGTACCGCCAGGCCCTGGAACACGCCACGGCCCCCGGCTACGTCTACTATGAACTCGGGTCCGTCTACCGGCGGAAGGGCCGCTGGCAGGAAGCCGCCCAGGCCTACGAGAGTGCCGTGAGCCTCCAGGCCGACCTGTGGCCGGCCTGGAGGGAGCTCGGGGAAGTCCTCGAGTTCCTGAGCCTGGCCGGCGGGGATGAAAGCCTCCAGGCCCGGGCCATCACGGCCTACCAAAGGTACCTGGAGTACGACCCGGACCCCCGAGTCGCCAACCGGACCTTGCACTTGCTGATTCGGACTCAGCAGTACGAGGCGGCCATCCAGCTCGGAGAAAGGCTCCTGGCCCGGGTCGGTCCGGACACGTCCTCGGTCGTCTTTCCCCTCTTTGAGGCTTACATGAAGGTCGACCGCCTGGACCGAGCCGAGGCCGTCATCCGCCGCTATGTCACCGCCCATCCCGAGGACCCGGACGGCTATCGGGCTTACGCCCTTCTGCTCCTCCGGCAGGGCCGTGGGGACGAAGCCCAGCAGGCCCTGCGAGACGCCCTGGCCCGTGCCCCGGACGACTTCGACCTCCTCCAGATGGCCGTCCAGACCCTCCAAGAACAGCGCCTCTTTGAGGCCGCCCTCCAGGCCGTGGACGCCTACCTGGACCGCCATCCCGATGAAGCGTCGGCGTGGCTCCTCAAGGCCCAAGTCATCGCCCGTCAGAAAGGTCCTTCATCGGCCCTGGCGTTCCTCGACGAACACGCCGACCGACTCGGACGTTCTCCCGAAGTCCAGGTCCGGCGACTCCTCCTGCTGGCCCGCGCCTGGCGGTGGTCCGAGGTTCGTCAGGTCGCCGACCGTATCTTGCAAGACCTGGCTCAAGCCTCCGACTTGCCCCCATCGGACCGACGGCGCTACCAGCGGGCCGCCTGGGTCCTCAAAGCTCAGGCGGCGATGAGCCTGCAGGACTACGAAGCCGCCTTTCAGGCTTACGCAGAAGCCTACGCTCTGGAACCCCAGCCCGAGGTCCTGGAGGAACAGATCCGGGCCGCCACCCTGGCCCGCCAGACCGGGAAAGCCGCGGAGCTCCTGGCCGCCGCCCGGTCTCGTTTCCCCGGGGAAGCCGCCCGGTGGACCCGTATGGAGGCCCTGCTCTGGGAAGCCCAGGGCCAGACCTCCCGGGCCGAGCGTCTCTACGAGCGCCTGCCCCAGCTCGACCCCGACGAGTGGACGACCCTCATCGCCTTCTACCAACGGACCCGCCAGTTCAAGAAGGCGGAAAAAATCGTCCGGGACCGCCTTCGGCAGAACCCCCAAGACGTGGAGACGCTCTTTACATGGGCCAACCTCCTCGAGCGCATGAATCGGGTCGCCGAAGCGGAAGCCGCCTTCCGCCAGGTCCTCCGACAGAATCCGAATCACGCCGCCGCTTGGAACAACCTGGGGTACATGTGGGCCGACCGGGGGATCCGCCTCTCGGAGGCCCGGACCTATATCCAGAAGGCCCTGGAGGTCGAGCCCGAAAGCCCGGCTTACCTGGACAGCCTGGCCTGGGTCTACTACCGGATGGGCGACTACGCCCAAGCCTGGGCCGTCATGCAGGACGTCCTCCGGCGGGACCTCCTCGACCCCGTCGTCTTCGAGCACGCCGGGGACATCTGCATGGCCCTCCAAAAGCCAGACGAAGCCGTCGCCTTTTGGCAGAAGGCCCTCGACGTCGCCGGCCGCATGCTCCAACCGCCGCTGGAGTTCCGCCCGGAGACCGTCCGTCAGAAACTCCGTCGGGCCTGCCCGACCTGTCCCCAGCCGAAGTAAGTGGGAGGGAACGGGGGCTGTCTATGCTGGACGAAGAAGAGTTCCGACGCTGGCTTCGGCAAGCCGAGCATACCTTAGAGTCCGCCGAACGGGACCGGTCCGAGAGAGACTACGCATGGGCCTGCTTTAAGGCCGAGCAAGCGGCTCAATGCGCCTTAAAGGCGCTTCTGATCGGCGTCGGCCAGGTCGCTCACGGACATTCGCTGAGACGCCTGATTCAGCAAGTCGAGGCCGTGGGCCTGCCGGTCCCGCCTGACGTCGCGGTCGCCGCCGAGGGCCTGGAACGCCACTATATTCCTTCCCGCTATCCGGACGCTTACCCGGCAGGAAGTCCCTTCGAGTTTTATCACGAAGAACAAGCTCAAGAGGCTATCCAGTGGGCGAACCATGTCCTCGACTTCGTGGAGGAGACGTTTCGCAGTGTCCAGCGTGCTTCAACGTCGTAAGGCCCAGCAAGCGGAGCTCATCGAGCTGGGCCGACGCTTCGCCGACCGAGCCAGGGCGGAGCTGGGGGCCGTCACCGCCTGGATCTACGGCTCCGTCGCCCGGGGCGACTTCAACCTGTGGAGCGACGTAGACGTCCTGCTGGTCGCTACCCACCTGCCCGAAGACCCCTTAGAACGCTTCCGCCTCCTCATCCATTGGGCCCCTCCGGGCGTGGAACCCAAGGGGTACACCGAGGCAGAGTTCCGGAGGCTCTTGCAGAAACAAACTCGGCACATCTTGGCCATGCTCCGGCCCCGCATCCTCCTCGTCGATGACCTCCGGCTGGAGGCACAACTCCCACCGGAGACGGAGGCTCCGCCATGACGGAAGCCCCTCGGCCCGATCCAGCGCTCGCCGACCGGCTCATCCGGCACTTCGAGGCTTACACGGAAGACCCCGCCCTGTGGGCCGACCTGTGGCGGGAGGTCTTCCGCTACCAGGTCGAGCATAACCCCGTCTACCGCCGGTACGTCCGACGGGTCCTCCGAGACCCGGACCGAGTCCACGATTGGCGGGACATTCCCTTTGTCCCCGTGACGCTGTTCAAAGACCACTGGGTCGGGGCCTTTCCCCGGGAAGAAGCCCAAGCCGTCTTCTACAGTAGCGGAACCCAGCGGGGACCCGAAGGCCGGTCCGTCCACCCCTTCTTTCGCCTCGAACTCTACCGAGCCGCCGCCCTGAGTCACTTCCGACGATGGGTCTTGCCCGACCGGGAGTCCATTCCGATGCTCCTCCTCGGTCCCTCGGCCCGCCTCCGACCCGAATCGTCCCTGGGCCAAATGCTGGACTGGCTCATGGAGGCCTTTGGCGAACCGGGCAGTCTCCACGCCTGGACGCCGGAGGGATCAGACCTGGAAGGAGCCACCCGGTGGCTGGCCCGAGCCGGCGAATCGTCCGAACCCATCCTCATTTTCGGAACGGCCATTGCCCTCTACGAATGGCTCCTCTGGATGGAAGCCCGAGGCTTTCGCCCGACGCCCCTCCCCCCCGGAAGCCGCATCGTCGAGACCGGCGGCTTCAAGGGCCGTCGGGTGGAGGTCGAAAAGACGGCCTTCTATGCCCGCCTGAGCGAGACGTTCGGCATCCCCGAGCCCTTGATCGTCGCCGAATACGGAATGACCGAGATGGGAAGTCAACTTTACGACAACACCCTTCGGGCCACCCGGACCGGCCGGACCGTTCCCCGCCGCCTCGTCTCACCCCCCTGGGTGCACGTCACCGTGTGGGACCCCGAGACGTGGCGACCCGTCGAGCCCCCGGCGACGGGCCCCCTGGCCTTCATCGACCCGGCCAACCTCGACTCCATCGCCTTCATCGTCACCGAAGACGTGGGCGCCGTCGACGCCGCGGGTTTGACCCTGATCGGACGCCTCCCCCAGGCCGAGCCCCGCGGCTGTAGCCTGATGGTCTGAGGAGTGACAGAGTGACGAAGTAACGAAGTGACGGAGTGACGAGTAACGAGTCTTTGCCGTAGTGCCGTATTGCCCTACTGCCAGAGGCCTCGGTGGATCCACAGGTAGAGGCCGACGAACTCGCCGACGATCGTCACGACCATCGCCGCATAGAGGATGCCCGTCGCCGACTGGGTCGAGCGGATCTTGGCCGTCTGGTAGACCATCCAGGCCAGGACCGGCGACAACAGAAGGCTAAAGCCCCACCGCTGAAGCAGGAAGATGGCGTCCAGGCCCCACCCGGCCAGGAAGCCTCGATAGCGGTCCCAATCGTGGAGGGTCCAGCCGACGGCCCATGCCAGCCGGACCAGGGCCGTCCCGAGGTAGACTCGACTCATCCGTTCTAAGGCCCGTATGCTGAGGCCGGGATTCACCAAATACCAGTGACCGACGACCATCGCCGTGCTGACGGAGCCCATCAGGAGAGCCGTCAGGAGAAGCGTTCCGCCGGCGGCAAGGCCCATCAGGATGCCTTTCGCGCCGGGCAGATGGGGCATGACGGCCGCCCACCATCCGAGGGCGGCCACGGGGATGAGCCACCACGAGACTTGCACCCAACGGGCCGGCAGGAGCCACGCCGTCCCGCCCCAGACGACCGCCAGGCCCAGCCACGCCCAATGGGCCATCCACAGGGCCGGGGCAACCGTCCGGGCCTGCGGGGGCAGACCGGCCGTCCCGATGAGGAGGAGGCCCGCCGTGCAGAGAGCGACCAGAACGAACAGACCGACCCCCGTCTGGCGGATGCGAAGTAGGCTTAGGCTCAAGACGGCCCCCAGGGATAAACCCACCAGGCCCGAATAGAAGACCGAGACCACTGAACCGCCTCACGCGTTCAGGAAATCCGTTCAAAGTTTTTAAGGCAGTACGGCAGTAAGGCAATACGGCAATAGGGCGATGGTTCGGGTGCGGGACCCCGTGAATCCGCTACACCGGTCCGTTATCCGTATAGGAGTCACGCAGTTGGCGGTGCGTCCCTCTTCGGGTCCCCGATGGTCATCCAGACCCATGCTGGATTATAATGCTGGCAGAGACAACGGCTATACTGTCGGATAGGAGTGACGGAGTGACGAGTAACGGGTAATTGCTCATTGCCGAACTGCCGAATGGCCCTTCAGAGTGGATTCACCCCCTCAATCCTGAGGGGCCTAAGATATGGATGCAGGATACAGGATACAGGATGCAGGATGCAAGATAGAAATGGTTCAGATTCCGGTTACTTAGGACCCGGGAACGGCTCAGCGCCGAGGGCCGAACACCGAGCACCGAGGACCGAGACCGGCCCTTGGAAAACGCGCACACGGGGTATGCATCCATTTCTTACAACCTGCCTGGAGGTCCGGGATGGCCGACCCGTACAAGCTCTCCCAATCGGTGGACCCGGCGGCCGCCGACGCGGATGATGCGGCCGTCGAGGACCTGTGGGGACCGATCCCCGGAGGTGTCCCTGACACGACGGGCGCGCCCGCTCTCCCGGTCATCCCGCCGGGCGTCCGGGTCTGGCAGGTCAGCGAGCTGGCCCGCCAGATCGATGACCTCCTGCGGAGCCAGTTTTCGGCCGTGTGGGTCCGGGGTGAGGTGTCGAACCGACGACTTTACAACGACTGGGTCTTCTTTACCATCAAGGACGAGCAGGCCCAGCTGGACGCCGTCATCTTCGACCGGGCGCGCGTGGGGATCGTCCCGGAGGACGGCCAGGTCTATGTCTTTTTCGGGACGATCACGTTCTACTCCACGGAAAAGCGGAGTGCCTGTAGCCTGCGGGTCCGGATGGTCGTCCCGGAGGGCGCCGGCCTGCTCCATGCCCGATACCTTCAACTCAAGGAAAAGCTCAGCGCCGAGGGTCTCCTGGACGAGCGACGCAAGCGGCCCCTGACGGGCTGGATCGATACGGTCGGCGTCGTGACCTCGGTCGACGGGGCGGCCGTACGGGACATCTTGAAGACCCTGCATGACCGGGGCCGTACGGGCCTTGTCCTGGAGGCCATCCCGCCGACATGCCTGGCGTCGCTGGCCGACTTCATTCGGTCCGAGCGCCTGGAGGAAGGCGAGACCTACCTGCGGGTCGTCCTCTATCACGCCCAAGTCCAGGGAGACGCCGCCCCACCCCAGCTCATCCAGGGCCTGCAGACGCTGGGCCGCCGGGATGACGTCCAGGTCATCATCGTGGGTCGGGGCGGCGGTTCCGTCGAGGACCTCTGGGCCTTCAACGACGAGCGCCTCGCCCGGACGATTCGCCTCGTGTCGGAGACGATGGGAAAGGTCGTCATCTCGGCCGTCGGCCACGAAAAGGACGAGACGATCAGTGACTTGGTCGCCGACGTGCGGGCTTCGACGCCGACCCAGGCGGCCCAACGGATCCTCCAGGTCCGGCAGGCTCGGATCGACGAGTGGAAGACCTGGTCCTACCGACTGGATCAGGCCGCCCAGATGGCCTTCCAGGCCAAGGAGCGCGCCTACGTCCCGTGGTCCGCCACCGACGGCCGGTGGCCCCTACACGTGGAACGCTGGATCGAGCGCCGGATGGTCGAGCTGGCCGACCTCACGATGGCGCTGTTCGACCGGTGCCGTCAGGCCCTTCGGCACGCTGAGGAGGACCTACGGAGTCTGACCGGCCGGATGGAGCCGGGACGTCTGTATCGGCTTTACACGGAGCGGATGGTGGAAGTCCAGCGCCTCCGCGAACGGCTCGAGGCCAGTGCCCGAAGCGCCTGTCAGGTCTGGGCTCGCGCCCTGGAGGCCGTCCGGGAACGCCTCTCGGTCCGCCCCCTGGAAAGGAGCTACGAGGAACGCCGTCGGGCATGGGAGGACCTGACGGGTCGGTGCGACCGGGCCGCCGAGCGGGGATGGACTGAATCGTGGCAGGCGTGGGACCACTATCGGACCCGCCTCCTGCAGGCCGGCCCCGAAGCCGTCTTGGCCCGGGGCTACAGCATCTGTTTGACACCGGACGGTCAGGTCGTGCGGGGGACAGACCAACTCCGGGTCGGCGATTCCGTACAGGTCCGACTTTCCCGGGGTCGGTTCACGGCTCGGGTCGAGGGCTTGGAGGACGGGCGCTGAGGTCTATCGGTCCTTGATCCTCGCCGTTCGGCATGGGTTGGACCGAGACCGAGGTCCCCGGGGCCGGGCCTGGAGCCCTCCCTTATCGGAGTCGATGGAGATGGACGAACGGACGGAAGGCCTGACCTTTGAAGCGGCCCTGGAACGCTTGCGGCAGATCGTCCAGCAGTTGGAGAGCGGGAACCTCCCCCTGGAGAGGCTCCTGGAACTCTACGAAGAGGGGAAACGGTTGTCCGAATTCTGCGAAAGGAAGCTGAAGGAAGCCCGCCAGCGGATCGAGGGTCTGCAAAGCAGGCAGACGGCTTCGGGTTCGCCACGTCCCGTTTCGGAAGAAGAGGAAGAAAAAGAAGAGAAAGAAGATTTAGATTTTCTCATATGATTTCATGAGTTACGCAGTCGAATGGAAATAGATCCAAACCATCCGTCGAGGCCGGTACTCGAATATTGCCGTAAACTGCGTAAGTACTATATTCATCAGTATCACTCAAGTTCTTACCGACGGTTCCAGGCAGGGCACTCCCGTGTCCAGGCTTTGAATCACCGCCGTGATGCCGTACCGCCCCCGAGGGCATAGACCTGACTTGTCCGGAGCCCTGCGAAAGGTGCGAGGTCCTCGATGTCCCGATATCTTGAGGCCGGACGATGAGTGCCGTGGCGTTGGGACCTGGAGCCCAGTGGATCGGTGGGGTCCTCACGGAGCGGGGCCTTACGTGGCTGGTCCTGCCGAAGGACGAGCGGCTTGAGCGGACGATCGCTCAGCACTTCCGGAGCTACCCCTTAGAGCGGTGGCCCCTGTATCCAGCCTGCGGCCGGGAAACGATCGGCGGGGGCCATCTCATCGCGGCCCGATGGCCCGGCCTGCGGGTCGCCTTCCTGTGGATCCCGGCAGACTTCGACGTGCCCCCGACTTGCTGGCCTCCCCTCCTGTCCTGGCTCATCCAGTGGCAGGAGGACCTCCAGACGCCCCGGCCCGGCTCCTCGGGGGAAGTCTTGTCCGTGCTCCTGGATCTGGCTCAGGCCATCCTGAAGATGGAAGACTTCCACCAGGTCCTGTTTGCGATCACCCAGAAGGCCACGGAGCTCCTCCAAGCCGAGCGGGCCAGCCTGTTCCTGGTCAATCAGGAAGAGAACGCCATGGACACCTTCCTATCGGTCCGGCGAGACCACCGGGGTCAGGTCATCCGGGACACCTGGACCCACATCTCGGTCCCCCGGGGGCGGGGCATCGTCTGGCGAAGCGTCCTGGAGGGGAAGCTCCTTATCGTCGACGACGTCCGGTCTCACCCCGACTTTTACGCCGAGGCCGATGCCCAGACGGGCTACCAGACCCGGTCCCTCCTCTGCATCCCCCTGGTCGTCCGGGAAGACGACCAGACCGACCGGCCCATCGGGGCCCTCGAGCTGATCAACAAACTCGAGGGCAACTTCGATGCCCAGGACCGGGAGACGGCCACACTGTTTGCCGCCATGGCAGCCCCCATGGTCCGACTGGCCCAGGCCTACCAGGCTTTAGAAGAGTCCCGCCGCCAACTGGAGATGATGAATCAACTCCTGCAGGCCCAAGTCCAGGCCAGCGACGCCGAATTGCAGAAACTCCGGATTCAGCTGGAATGGCAGAAGAAGGACACGACTTACCGGGCCCGGTACCACCGCCTGATCGGCCACAGTCCGGCCATGCAACGGATCTACGAGATGATCGAACTCATCAAGGACGCGGACCTGCCGGTCCTGATCACTGGCGAGAGCGGGACGGGCAAGGAACTCGTCGCCCGCTCGATCCACGAAGCCTCCCGGCGGGCCGGGCAACGGTTCGTCGCCATCAACTGCGCCGCCATCCCGGAGACCCTGATGGAGCGGGAGCTCTTCGGGGCCGAACGAGGAGCCTTCACGGGGGCCTACCAGACGACCCCCGGCCTCCTGGAAGCCGCCGATGGGGGCACGCTGTTTCTCGACGAAATCGGGGAGATGCCCCTGACCCTGCAGGCCAAGCTCCTGCGGGCCATCGAGACCGGCGAGGTCCGGCGCCTGGGGGCTACCCAGTCGGTGCGGGTCGACGTGCGGGTCCTGGCGGCCACGAATCGGAAGCTGGAACTGTACGTCCAGGAGGGCCGATTCCGGGAGGACCTCTACTATCGGCTAAACGTATTTCGGATCGACCTACCGCCGCTTCGGGAGAGGAAGGAAGACATTCCCCTGTTGGTCGACTACTTTCTTCGCCAGGTCATGGAGGCGCTCCATCTTCCGGAAGTCTACGTAGACCCTCAAGTGATTCAGATATTTATGTCTTATACGTGGCCCGGTAACGTCCGCCAGCTCGAAAACGAGGTCCGCCGGATGGCCACCCTCGGCCACGGACGCCTGACCGTCGACCTCATCTCGCCGGACGTCCTGCGCGGGATCGAACAGGGTCCCTGGATTCGTCCGGCGGCCGTCGGGGACCTCGCGGCGGCCTTCCGGGACTCGGACCTGAACCTGGAACGCCTCGAGGCCTGGGCCATCCGAGAGGCCCTCCGCCGCGCCCAGGGGAACAAGGCCCGGGCCGCCCGGCTCCTCGGGATCTCCCGACGGACGCTCTACGATAAGATGGCCCGGTACGGCATCGTCCCCCCCGAGTCGGTGGAGTCCTCGTGACGACGGCCATGCGGTGGGGACGGCTCCTTGCCCAGACGTGGGTCGCCGTCGGGATGGTCGCCTGGCCCGGCGGGGTCTCGGCCGACGAGGCCCTCTGTCGCCAGTTGACCGAGACGGTCCCGCCTTGTGCCGTTCAGGCCTTGGACCTCTTTTACCGCATGCGGTTTGCCGAGCTGGGGCCGGCCCTGGCGGCTTGCGAACGGGCCCATCCGGACAACCCCTATCCCTTTTTCGTCGATGCCCTGACCGCCATCCGGTGGAATGACTACATTCGACCCCTGCCGACGGACGAAATCGAGCGCCGCCTGCAGGTCCTGCGCCAGAAAGTGCGGGTCATGGAGCAGGCCGGGGCCGACGCCCGGGCCCTCGCCCTGGCCCGGGCCAGCGTATACGGCCTCGAAAGCCTGTGGCTTGCCATCCGAGGCGACAACTTCAAGGCGGGGCGGGCCGGCGGCCGGATGTACCGGGCATTGACCGTCCTCCGGGACGCCGGAGCGGACTGTCCATGGATGGACTATCTGTATGGAAACTACGATTATTTCGCCGACACGGTCCCCCGCCTCCTCCAGGTTCTCGGCTCCGTCCTGGGGATCCCGCCGGGCGACCGGGAGCGGGGCCTGCGACGGCTCCAGCGGGCGGCGACGACGCCGTCGCTCGTCCAGTGGGAGGCCGTCCGTACGCTGGTATACATTTACCTGTTCTATGAACATGACTACGACCGGGCCCTGGCGTGGGGCCGACGGTTGGTCGCCGTCTATCCAGAGAACCTGACCCACCGCCTGTTTCTCCTGCGGGCGGCTGTCCACGGGGAGCGGTGGGCCGAAGCGGATGCCCTCTGGGGGGATTGGGTCGCCTGGGCCGTCGTTCGGGGGGCCGGGCTTCCCGAGATCACGTGGACAGAGGTTCTGTACTGGCGGGCCCGCTGGTACATGCACACCGGTCAGTGGGAAACGGCCGAACGGTGGCTTCGCCACTTGCTGGCGATGCCCCAGGCCCGACCCCCGTGGCTTGACGCCTGGGCCCGTTTCAGCCTGGCTCAAGTCCTCGACGCCCGAGGAGCGTCGGCAGAAGCGGAGGCGATCTACTGGGAACTCCTGCGGGGTCCGGACGTCCGGGACTTTCACCGCCTCATCCAGCGGCGCCTCCGGACGGGCTGGCGCATCCCCTTGGAGTGGACCAACTACTAAGGGGGGCAATGAGGCAAGAGGCCGTACCGCCCTTGCTTTCAAAGGTGGGAGGAAATCCCAACGGTCATGCGACCGGTGGGCTTGATCCCCGGGTCGGAAGCGGTTAACTTAATAGGCCCTGTGGCCCTATCGTCTAGCCAGGTCCAGGACGGGGGATTCTCAGTCCTCAAACCCGGGTTCAAATCCCGGTAGGGCCACCAAGGCGGTCTTTGCATGGGCCATCGATTCCTCTTTATGGGATGGCTTGTCCTGCTCTGTGGTGCCTCTTCCCTGTCGGCCCCACCCCGCTACGAATGGTTCTTTGAAATCGAAGAAGGTCTGGCCAGCTTCTTTCTTCAGCCCTTCGCCGTCGACCGACCGGCCCGCATGGAGATATACATCGAGTGGAACCCGGTGGCCGAGCTGGAGGCCGCCCTGTATAGTCCGGGGCGGAACCGACCGATTCGGGACGACGTGAGCCGAGGCTGGATCCGCTGGAAACTGACGACCGACGAGGCGTACCCCTGGAAGGGCCTCTGGCGGATCTACCTGCGAAGTGCCAGTCCCGGCACCTACTATCAGGGCCGCATCACGGTCTTCTTAGACTACACCTACAAGTCCTCGACGCAGGAGATCCCGCCGGAAGAACTCCCCCAGCCCCCTGGCCCCAAGGGCCGGACCGAGCTTGAAAAGTGGGGCCTCCGAGCCATCGAAGCGACGTTGAACGAATCCGCCGAACAGCTTCGGTTCCGCGTCCGGCTCCGACTGCCGTCGGACCTGGACCGGTCCGCCCTGACCGTGCGACTGAAGAGTCCCGCCGGGGTCCTAAAAGTCCAGGAGGTCCTAACCGTGCCCCCGGAGCGGTCCGATACCGTCGAGCCGATGAGTCGCCCGTATCCCGTCTTTCTGGGGACTCACTGTGTCCAGGCCACGTTGGAGGGTCTGGGTCCCGACGTCGACCGGAAAACCTGGCAGGAACGTTTCGAACAGTGCTTCCGGGTCCGATGCGAGCCCTCCGTCCGAATTCGGACCCTCCCGGGTGCGTCCCCCTCGGTCGGGCCCGGTATCGAGGCCTTCGACCTGGTCGTCGACCCCGAGAAACTGCAGATCCGACCGGCCGTTCAGATCCGACTCCCCGAGTCCGGCGTGCTCGACTGGCATCTGAGCGTTCGGGGCGAGGACGAGGCCTTCCCCTTTCAAGAGTCCTGGGACCTGCAGACCCGGCAGGACCGCTGGATCGGGCGGCCGTACCCCATCCCCTTAGGACGGCACTGCGCGAGGGCCGAGCTGACGGGTACGCCGTCCCCGGAGGGCCTTACGGTGTTTCCGGCCTGCTTTCAAATTCAGTGTAGCCCCACGACCCGCCTCGAGACGGTCGCTCCCGAAAAGTCTCCACCGTGACCTGGCCCTCGGGAGACACCACCCATCGGACCTGACCCGCCTCGCCCGTGCACAAGACTCGAACGCCGGCGTCCTGGAGTCGTCGGACGACCTCTGGATGCGGGAAGCCGAATCGGTTGCGGGGACCGGCCGAGCAGAGGGCCCAGCGGGGCCGCACGGCCTCAAGGAAGGCCGGCGTCGTCGACGTCCGACTCCCGTGATGGGCGACCTTCAAGACGGTAGCCTGCAGGCTGGGTCCGTAAGTCCGCACGAGACGATCCTCCGTCCCCCGCTCGATGTCCCCCGTCATCAGGGCCCGGGCGTGGCGGTGGGTGATGACGAGCACGAGGGAAGCCTCATTGATGGGGACCGGACGGTAGCCCAACGGCGGGTGGAGAACCCGCACCGCCAGCGCCCCGATGAAGAACTCCATGCCCTCCGCCAGGGGGATGGCCTCCACGCGGGTCCAGACCGGGCTGGAACGAATCCAGTCCGGGACCTCCGTCCCGGCGGGATAGTAAAAGCGGGCCGGTCCGAAATGCTCCAGGACGGCCCGCAGGCCGACGTAGTGGTCCGGATGGGGGTGACTCAGGACGAGGGCTTCCACCCGTCGGACACCCAGGGCCTGCAAGGCCGGGACGACTACGTAAGTCCCGATATCCCAACGGCTTCCGGGCAACCCCCCGCCGTCGACCAGGACGGTATGCCCTCCGTTCCGGACCAGGACGGCCTCGCCCTGACCGACGTCCAGGAGGACGACCTCGACGGCTCCGGCCGGCACCGGCGGAGGGACGACTTCCGGCAGGCGAGCGATGCCATAGGTCAGCGGCAGGACGATGACCCACAGAGCCCACCGGAAGACTCCCCCCGGGCCGGACGGTCGGAGGGTCCACCCGCTGAGGGCCGCCGCCAGGACGAGGAGGGCGACCCCGACGGAGCTGACCATGCCGGGTAGGACGGCATGGCCGTTCCAGGGGTAGAACGCCGCCCGAACGAAGGCGTCCAGACACGGGTCGAGGACCCGCGTGAGTCCGGTCAGGACGAGGGAAGTCCCCGGGAGACCCGCCCCGAGGCTCATTCCAAGCCCCAGGGCGACCAGGACGCCGACTCCGGGACCGGCGATAAGATTCCAAACGACGGCCGTCCAGGTCCACCAGCCGAACACGCCGACCGTCCAGGGGGCACTCCACAGGGGAGCGACCCAGGCCGTCAGGAGACTCCCAAGGAGGACCCGCCATCGGCCCGTCGTTCCGGCCAGCAGGGGATGAACGCTCATGAGCAGACCGGCCGTGATCCCAAACGTCATCTGGAACCCCCAGTCCCACAGCCACAGGGGCCGCCATAGGAGCAGGACGGCCTCCAGACCGGCCAGGAGGTTGAGCGGATGCACCGGAAGGAACCAGCCCCGGGCAACCAGATACAGGCCGACGAGGGCCACGGACCGCAGGACCGGAGCGTCGAGGCCCACCAGAATCCCGTACCCGCCGAGCACGACGGTCATCAGGCCGTAAGCCCACCGTCGAGGTAAGGACAGGACCCGCAAGAGGAGGAAGGCCAGGGTCCCGGCCAGCAGGCCTACGTGCAGGCCGGAGATCGACAGGACGTGGTACAGGCCGGTCCGACGCAGGGCCCGGTCGAACGTCGGGTCCATCTCGCCCCGGTCACCCAGCCAGAGGCTTTGAAGCAGGGGTCGGGTCCGTCCGGGCGGTCGGGTCTCGACCGCCACCAGGGCCGTCCGGAGCCGTTCCCGTCGGGTGTGGAGCCACCGGAAGACGGCCGGTCCGGGCCGCTCGATCCAGAGGAGCGACGGCTGTTTCAGCCGGAGGCGACCGTGAAGGCCTCGGGCCATCACGGCCATCGGCCGATAGGTGCCGGCGTTCCGGTAGGTCAGGAGGGGGGACCAGTAGCCCAGGGCTTCTACGCGGGTGCCGTGAAACCACGGGGGCGAAGTCTTCGCTTCAGGCCCCGCGGGGACCCACAGGGCGATGCGGCCCGAGCAGGCCAAGGTCTTTCGTCGGTGTTCGAGCCGCTCGACCCGTAGGGTCATCTGCCAGCCCTCGGGAAACCGCCGGGGGAAGCCGAGGACCGTCCCGTATACGCGCACGGGGTCCGGACTCGGGCGTTCGGGATCGGCGTAAAAGGAGCGGACGATGCAATTGTCGGCATACTGCCGGAGGGCGATCGGCACACGCACCAGCCCCCCGATTAGAGCGACGGCCCCCAGCCCAAGGCCCCACCGGTCCGAAGGGGTCCACCTCGGGACGGGTAGAAGGGCCAGGCCTCCGAGTAGGAGGCTCAAGCCGACGCCGACGGCCGTGGGTACGCCAAGGCCGGCCAGGAGACAACCGAGCGTCAGGGCTCCGGCCGTCCAGAGGGCCGGAGCCCGATGCCAGGGCAGGAGAGGACGGGCCGGCGACGGGGCCCGAACTTCCGGTGTCGGCTGTTCGTTCATGAGCGGGCGGTAGGGCTCAAGGGCTTACTATGGATGCAGGATACAGGATGCATACCCGGTGTGCGCGTTTTCCGGTGGCCGGACTCGGTCCTCGGTGCTCGGTGTTCGGTCCTCGGCGTCGGACCGGCTCCGGTGCCGGGTACCAGGTCCCAGGTGCCAGATAGCCGGTACCCGATACCGGGTACCTGGCACCTGGCACCTGTCTTCGAAAAACCCGCACACGGGGTATGCATGATGCAGGATAAAAATGGCTCGGATTCCGGTCACCGGGTACCCGGCGCCCCTCTACACGTATTCCCCCTCTCAAATCCTTAAGACTTACGCAGTTGGCAGGGCCTTTTTACGGCAAGGCAGTACGGCCATTCGGCCATAAATGATTACCCATTACTCGTTACTCGTCACCCGTCACCCGTTACTCGTTACTCGTCACTCGTTACCCGTCACCCGCTCTTGCACGGAGATATCGATGCGGCGGACCCGACGGTCCTGGATGCGGGGAAGGCGGACGACGAGCCATCCATTCTGAAGGGCGGCCGAGGCCCCGTGGGGGTTGACGGCCCAGGGGATCGGGACCGTCCGGTAGAAGGGGCCAAAGGGCCGCTCCAGGCGGAGGACCCGGACGCCTTCTTCGTCACCATGAGGGGGACGCTTGACGCCCTCGATGATGAGAGCCTGCCCTTCCCAATAGACCTTCAGTTCCTCAGGACGAACGCCGGGAAGGTCGGCGATGATCTCGACGTAGGCCGGGTCGACCCGCACGTTCACGTCGGGGTAGAACAGGGGGACCTTTCCCTGAGGGCCCAGGACCTGCTCAAAGAGCCGATGGATGGCCGCTTGAATCCGGCGGAGTTCCGTCCACCAGTCCAGGGCGGGATGCACGGTCATCCTCGTAGTTTCAGGACATCCAGGGTCAAGACCAGCAGGGTCAGGCCCAGGAGAAGGACTACCCCGATGATGGCGACCCACTCCCGGACGCGGGGGCTCAGGGGCCGACCCGTCAGGGCCCGGACCAGGGCCGAGAGGAGGATCATCGCCGCGTGCCCCCCGTCCAATGCCGGAATCGGAAGGAGATTGAAGATCCCCAAGTTGATGGTGAAGAGTCCCATCAGTTGGAAGAACCGGGCCCACCCGATCAGGAGGGCCTGGCCGGCGGCCTGGGCGATGAGGATGGGACCCGAAAGGGTCTTGATGGACAGTTCGCCCGTGACGAGATTGCGCAATGCCCGGAAGATCAATCCCGCCGTCCAGACCGTGTCCTGCCAGCCCCGTCGCCAGGCTTCTCCCCAGGAGAGACGGGTCCGCTGGTATTCCGTCGCCGGCGGTCGGAGGGCGACCCCGACCCGAAGCCGCCGAAGCTGGACGTCCCATACGGGCTGGAGGGTTACGGACCGGAAGGCTCCCTGCCGGTACACGTGGAAGACCATCGGGCGGCCCTGGGACCGCTGGACGCGTTCCTGGACCTGACTCAGGCTCTCCACGGGGTCGTCGTCGATGCGGTAGATGACGTCCCCGGGCCGGAGGTCGGCTTGGGCCGCCGGGGAGCCCGCCTCGACCCGGTCCACGACGACCGGCGGGAGCGGGGCCATCCCGTAAAAGAACGCACTCCCCCGGGCATCCAGGATACCCTGAAGCCGGACCCGGAAGACCGAGCCGTCCCGCTCGACCTCCAACTCGACTTCCGGCCGCAGGTTCTCGATGAAGATGGCCCGGTGCGCCTCTCGCCACGTGGCGACCGGCCGACCGTTGACCCCTCGGACCCGGTCGCCGATGCGGAGTCCGGCCCGGGAAGCCGGTGAGTCCGGATACACCCAGCCGAGGACCGGCGGTCGGGACAGAAAGGCCGGCTCCTGGAATCCGATCCGGTAGGCCGCCATGAAGCAGAAAGGTCCCAGGGCCAGGTTGACCAGACCCCCGGCGACGACGACCAGCATTTGCTGCCACAGGGGGCGACCGTAAAAGGCGTGAGGATCAGGCTGGCCGCCGGTTTCCAGGTGGTCCATCCCCACGACCCGGACATAACCGCCTAAGGGCACGGCGCTGATGCGGTAATCCGTCCCCTTCCGACGCCAACCCCACACGCGAGGCCCAAAACCCAGGGAAAAGACCTCGACCCGGAAGCGCAGGGCCTTGGCCGCCAAGAAGTGCCCCAGCTCGTGAAGGAACACGAGGATCCCAAACATGGCGGCAAAGCCGAAGACGTATACGAAGACGACCCGGACCTTGTCCAGCCACTCGGCCATCTATGCGCCCTCCTTCCCGTGGCGGCCGACCCACGCCTCCGCCGTCGCCCGCGCCCACCGGTCCACCTCCCATACGTCGTCCAGAGACGTCACGGGCCGGGCGACGTGCGCTTCCATCACGGCCTCGATGAGGGCGGCGATTTGGGGAAACCGGATCCGGCGATTTAGAAACGCCTGCACGGCTACCTCGTTCGCCGCATTCAAGACGACCGGATAGGAGGGCCCGGCCGATATCGCCGCTCGGGCCAAGCGCAGGCAGGGGAACCTCCGCTCCTCCGGGGGATAAAACTCCAGGCGACCGCACTCGACGGGCCGCCATGCCGGGACCGTCATCGGCAAGCGCTCGGGATAGGCCAGGGCGTAGCCGATGGGCAGACGCATGTCCGGAAGCGACATCTGGGCCTTGAAGGTCCCGTCCACAAACTCCACCATGGAGTGGACGATGCTCTGGGGATGAATGACGACCTCGATGCGGTCCACGGGCCAATCAAAGAGATAGTGGGCCTCCACGATCTCCAGGCCCTTGTTCATCAGCGTCGCCGAGTCGACCGTGACCTTGGGCCCCATCTTCCAACGGGGGTGCTGAAGGGCCTCTTCAACCGTGATGTCCTCGAAGGTTTCCAGGGGGCGCCACAAGAAAGGTCCCCCCGAGGCCGTCAGCCACAGGCGGACGACGTGCGCCCGGGCCTCGCCGACCATCGCCTGAAAGAGGGCCGAGTGCTCACTATCGATGGGAATCAGACAGCCCCCGCCTTCCCGGAGGGCCTGCCGCATCAGGGGACCGGCGATGACCAGGCTCTCCTTGTTGGCCAGACAGACCCGCTTGCCGGCCCGAAGGGCGACGTAGGTCGGCTTCAGCCCAGCCGCCCCGACGACGGCCGACACGACCGTGTCCGCCTCGGGCAAGGCGGCGATGGACTCCAGGCCCTCCGGACCCTCGAGGACCTCCACGTCCAGACCCTGGGTCTGAAGCCATGCCCGGAGCGCTCGGGCCGCCGCCGGGTCGACCATCGCCACCCACCGGGGACGGACGAACTCGAACCACGCCCGAATTCCGTCCACGTCCCGATGGGCCGCCAGGGCGACGACCCGAAACCGGTCCGGAAAAGCCCGGACCAGGTCCTGCACGCTCCGACCGATCGAGCCCGTCGCACCCAAGACGGCGATGTGACGGACCTCACCCACGCGCAAGCCCGCCTGCGACCAATCCGTCAGGGGGAAGGACTCCATCGTCCCGCCAGGCTCCCGAATTGCCAGTAAAGATAGTAGAAAGGAGCCGCCAAGATCAAACTATCGATCCGGTCCCACATCCCGCCGTGACCGGGCAAGAGACGACCCGTGTCCTTGACGCCGGCCCACCGCTTGAAGGCCGACTCGACCAGGTCGCCGATCTGACCGACTACGCCGACCCCCAGACCGACCAGGACCCACTCATACCACGGAACGGGCCGAGCGGTCGTCGCCCCCCATCGGCCCCACAGCCAGGCCGCCAAGATGGCACCGCCGAGTCCCGCCAGAGCCCCCTCGACCGTCTTGTGGGGGCTGACGACCGGTGCCAGTCGGTAGCGTCCCTGCCACCGCCCCACGTAGTATGCCGCCGTGTCACAGGTCCACACCATCAGCAGGAGGCCCACCAGGGGGCTGGACCAAAACGGCCGGTCGGCGGAAGCCTGCAGGCCTGTCTGCCAGAGATACCACAGGCTTAGGCCCCCCCACAGAAAGTAGCCCCAACCGACCGCCAGCCAGGTCGCCGTCCCGACAAAGGATTCGGCTACGACCGCCGCCGGACGGACGAGGGACCCGGCGTGGACGATCCAGGCCGTCAGGAGTGTTACCCCCCACCAGAGGCCTCCGTGGGAGCCCGGCTCCCGGCTCAGGACCCAGACGAGGGCCATCAACCCGTGCACGGGCCATCGATAGACCCCAATGCCCCGTAGCCGGCCCAGGCGTAAGAACTCGTCCCAGGCCAGGCCGACGACCAGGCCCACGACGACCCATCCGGCCCATACCGGACCCCACGCGAACAAACCGGCCAACAGGGCGATCCCGACCGTCGCCGTAAGGATGCGCTTCACGCGAAGGTACCCGAGGAGACAGGCTCCGGCGTGGAGGGAACCGTACCGTAGCGACGCTCCCGCCGCTGGAAGTCCAAGATCGCCATGTACAGGTGGCGCTTCCGAAAGTCCGGCCAGTAGATAGGCGTGAACCAAAGCTCCGTATACGCCAGTTGCCACAGCATGAAGTTGCTGATCCGAAGCTCCCCGCTCGTGCGGATCAGGAGGTCCGGGTCCGGGACCCCCCGGGTGTAAAGATGGGCGGCGATGACTTGCTCGTCGATGCAGTCCGGCAAGAGGCGACCCGTCTGGACCTGACGAGCGATCTCGCGAACGGCATCGACGATGTCGACCCGGCCGCTGTAGCTCAGGGCAATCAAAAACAACAACCCCCGGGCGTGGGCCGTCTGCTCCTGGGCCCAGGCCAGCTTGGCCTGCACGTGGGGCGGGAGCTGAAAGAGGCGTCCGATGGGGATAAACCGGATGTCGTTCTGGATGAGGGTCCCGATCTCCCGGTCGACGTACTCGACCAACAGGTCCATGAGGGCATCGACCTGGTCCTTGGGCCGCCGCCAGTTTTCGGTCGAGAAGGCAAATAACGTGAGGACCGGGATGCCCAGCTCGGCGGCACCCTCGACCGTCTCCCGGACGGACTGGATGCCGGCCCGATGACCGCTGACCCGGGGGAGGCCCCGGGCCTGCGCCCACCGACCGTTGCCGTCCATGATCACGGCGATGTGCCGCGGCAGGCGGCGGGGGTCGATGCGGGCCTTCAGCTCCGCATCCGAATAGTCCCGCCACTCCGGGGGTTCCAGGGCATACACCGGGTTCATGCCGCTGACCCTCATCCCATAGCGTGCGTCGTCTTCTTGAGCTCCAGGAGGACCAGGCGGGCGATGGTCTTGAGGGTCTCGAAGACCCCGATGCCCCGGGTCGCCACGGCCTCAAAAACGGGCTCGCCCTTGACGTGCAGGACCCGGAGCATCTCCTCGACCGGTACGGCCGAAGGCAGGTCCCGCTTGTTCAGCTGGAGGACGTAAGGGATCGTCAGGATGTCCAGGCCGTTTTCCCGGAGGTTGACCTTCAGGTTGTTGAGACTCTCGATGTTGGCATCCATCCGCTCCCGCTGGGAGTCGGCCACGAAGACGACGCCGTCGGCCCCCTTGAGAATTAACTTACGAGAAGCATCATAAAAAACCTGACCTGGGACGGTGTACAGGTGGAACCGGACCCGAAAGCCCCGGACGGTCCCGAGGTCCAGCGGCAAAAAGTCGAAAAAGAGCGTCCGCTCCGTCTCGGTCGCCAGCGAGATCAGCTTGCCCTTCTGGTCGGGACTCGTCCGCTCATAGATGTACTGCAGGTTCGTCGTCTTTCCCCCCAGACCCGGACCGTAGTATACGATCTTGACGTTGATCTCTCGGGCGGCGTAGTTGATGAATACCATCTCCGTCCACCCGCCGTCGCTATCGGGGCCGGCGCCGATCCCGCTCGCCCTCGGGCCCGCCGAACAGGGCCTCGATGTCCTCGTCGGTGATCTCGGCGAATTGGTTCAGCGAGGCCCCGATGAGCTCCCGGTCGTGCTCCAGCTTTTCCATCAGGTTGTTGAAAATCCGTTCCAGCTCGGCCGTCGCCTGCTTGACCCGCAAGCGGACCAGACCCAGGGCCGACTTGTTGGAGAAGATGACGACCAGGATGACCCGCTGACTGATCAGGGACATGTGGATGTTCTGGCCCGCCCCCTCGTGATAGAGGACGTTGAACTCCCGTTCCCCCAGCAGGCGGGCCAGACTCTCGGTGGCGGCGACGTTGCCGGCCGCCAGGGAGGCAAAGGACGTCGTGTCGATGTTTTCCGTGTCCCCCTGGAAGGCGACCATCGAGCCGTTCCGGTCGATGAGAAAGACCATCTGGGCGTTGGCCCCCTCCTTCAGGCGATGCAGGACCTGCTGGATTTGCTCGTAGTCCTGCTCATAGAGCACGAAGTCAAAACCCATCATAGACACCGCCCTTCGCTATTCACAGGGCCAATTTACCGAAAGCTATTCGGGGACGCAAGGGAAGGGGGAACGGACGCCGGCACACGACGCTCCACCGTCTTCTTTCAGGGGCCCCGTTCGTCTTCAGGCCTCGGCCGTCGACTGGACCTCCACCGGTGGGACGGCCGACGCCGGGAGCCGCTCATTCCACTCGGGGTGCCAGACCGATCGGAGGGTCAACTGGGGCGCCCGAGCATAGGCCTCGTCGTAGGGGAGCATGAGAATGGTCTCCCAGGGGCAGTACTTGGCGCACAGCGTGCACCCGATACATCGGTCCAGGTCGACCTCGACGAGTTGATAGTGGCCCGGGATGCCGTTCTCGCCGGGCACGACGAGGATGCAGTCGACCGGACAAAACTGAATGCAAGCCTCGCAACCCGTACATCCGTTCTGGTCCACGACCGCCAGTTGGATGGGCTTCTTCTTCCGCTGGATCACCCGGTCTGCCATGGATGACTCCTGGAGCCGGCGGCCGGACTCGAACCGGCGACCTGCTGATTACGAATCAGCCGCTCTACCGGCTGAGCTACGCCGGCTGGGCGTGCCGGGTAGTATTTTAGGCGCCCGCTCCGTCACCCGCAAGCCAAGAGCTTATCCGTCCCGCTCCCAGCCATCCGCCCGTTGGGCCATGCGTCGGGTCCCCGCCCAAGCATCTTGCATCCTGCACCCCGCATCCTGCATCCTGTATCCTGTATCCTGCATCCCAGAGGCCCGGAGTGCTTCCATGGCCATCCGATGGCTGGTCCTGGACGTGGACGGCGTCCTGACGGACGGCCGTCTGTACTACGGTGACGACGGTCAGGTCCTGCGCGCCTTTCACATCCGAGATGGGTCGGCCATCGTCCTGGCCCCCCGGGCGGGTCTTTCCATCGCCGTCGTATCGGGTCGGGCGGACCCGGCCGTCCGCCGACGCATGGCGGAACTCGGCGTTCCGGAGGTCCACCTGGGCGTGACCCACAAGGTAGCCGTCCTGCGGGACCTTGCGGCCCGCTACGGCGTCTCGCTGGCCGAGATCGCCTTCATGGGTGACGACGTGCAGGACTTGCCGGCTTTTGAGGTCGTCGGCTACCGGATGACCGTCCCCGACGCACCGCCGGAGGTCCGGGTCCGGGCCGACTGGGTCTCACCCGTCCCCGGAGGTCAGGGGGCCGTTCGGGCGGCCATCGAACACCTGTTGGCGCAACGGGGAGTCCGGCTGGTCGACGTGGCCCGGCAGGTCCTTCAGGCGGAAGACCCGGTGTCCGGGGATGGATAGGGTGGGCATATGGTCGATCCGGGAAGGTCCAGCGTGGAAGTCCCGCCGTGGCCCGAGGCCTTCCGACGGGGCCTGGACCACTACTGGCGGGGTCGGTACTGGGACTCCCATGAGGCCTGGGAGGAAGTCTGGCGGACTGCTGGGGAGCCCGTCCGGTCTTTCCTGAAGGCCCTCATCCAAGTCGACGCCGCCCTGATCCATGCGGGTCGGCAGGAGTGGAACGGCGTCCGCCATCTGCTGGAGCGGGTCTTACGGTATCTGGACCGTTGCCCCGACGTCGTATGGGGCATCCGGGTCCCGGAGCTGAAGGACCAAGTCCGCCGGTTCCTGCAGGAAGTCGTGGAGGTGCAGGGCGGGCGTCGGTCCCGCTTTCGATGGTCCGTCAAGCCCCGTCTGCGGCCCCCGGGTCTGACACCGCCCCGGCGGGAGCGCCTGCGGCGGGCCCCGACGGACGGACCGCCGAAGCGACGGCGTCCCTGAGGAAACACCATGTCCGTGTCGGAAGTCGCCGAACTCCGGGACATGCGGTCCCTGGCTCGGGTCATCCGATGGTTGGACGACGCCCCTGAAGTCGGTCGGGCCGTCCTCCGACGGGTCTATCATCGGACGGGTCGGGCCTGGGTCATCGGCGTGACGGGGCCCGCCGGCGTCGGCAAGAGTAGTCTCATCAACCACCTGATTCGGGCCTTCCGGTCCGAGGGCCGGACGGTCGGGGTCGTCGCCATCGACCCGACGAGTCCCTTCACGGGCGGAGCCATCCTGGGGGACCGGATTCGGATGCAGGACCACGAGGGCGACCCGGGGGTGTTCATCCGGAGCGTGGCCACGCGTGGCCAGATGGGGGGCCTCTCCCGGTCGACCTTCGACATCGTCGACCTGATGGACGCTTACGGAATGGACGTCATCCTGGTCGAGACGGTCGGCGTCGGGCAGGACGAGACCGACGTCGCCCGTGTGGCCCACACGGTCGTCCTCGTCCTGATGCCCGGGCTGGGCGACGAGGTCCAGGCCCTCAAGGCGGGTCTGATGGAGATCGCTCATGTCTTCGTGATCAACAAGAAGGACCGGGGGGACGCCGAGCGCATGCGTCAGGAGCTTCGGAACGTCCTCAGCCTGACTCCGGAGGTCCGACCCTGGCGCCCCCCTATCGTCCTGACGGATGCGACCCGGGGGGCCGGTCTCGACGAGCTGGTCCGGGTCCTTCACGAGCATCGGGACTTTCTGGATCGGTCGGGCGAGTGGGACCGTCGCCGCCAGCAGTATGCCTCCCTGCGGCTGACCGAGGCCGTCCGGACGCTGATCCTGCAGAGCATCGAGGCCCACTGGCAGGACCCCCAGGTCCAGGCGTGGATTCAAGCCGTTGCCACGGGGGCCCTGGACCCATACTCGGCGGCGGCGGCCCTCATCGAGCGGTTCGGAGGCCGGTAAGCAGAGGAATTTCCATGGCCGAACGGCCATGTCATAGAGGCGATGGGACCATGCCCCCTCTGCAGGCCCTCTGGCTGGGTCGTCGGAGCTACCGAGAGGGTCTCGCCTGGCAGGCCTGGGCCGCCGAGCAAGTTCATCGCCATGCCACCCTTCTGTTGTTGGAGCACGACCCCGTCGTGACCGTCGGGACCGGCGGGGGATGGGACCTCTTCCGGACATCCCCGGAAGCCCTCGCCCGGACGGGTGTCGAGATATGGCAGGTCGGCCGGGGCGGTAAGGTCACCTATCACGGGCCGGGCCAATTGGTCGGATACCCCGTCTTGGATCTGAACGAGTTCGGCCGGGACGTCCACCGCTACCTGCGTCGTCTGGAGGACAGCCTGATCGAGCTCTGCGCCCGGTACGGCCTCTCGGCTACCCGGTGGTCCGGCAAGACGGGGGTCTGGGTCGGCGGGGCCAAGATCGCCGCCATCGGCATTCGGGTCGTCCGTTGGGTCACCTATCATGGGTTTGCCTTCAACGTGAATCCGGACCTGGCGGCCTTTGAGTGGATCGTCCCGTGCGGTTTGCCGGACCCCGTGACGAGCCTGGCCCGTTGGGTCGGACCGGCCTGTCCGGCGCTTCCGGTCGTGGCTCAGACGTATGTAGCATGCTTTCAGGCCGTCTTCGGCTTCCCGACGGTCGAATGGGTCGAGGCGGCCGAGCGAACTTGCCCGGTCCCGGGGCCGACCATAGAGCCGGTCCCGTCCCTTCCCCATGCGTGGCGCTCACCCCTTTAAAGTAACGGAGTGACGGAGTAACGGAGTGATGAAGGGACGAAGGGACAGTGAGAGGTCCTTCTGGTACCCGGTACCGGGTACCTGGCACCGGTACCGGATACCCGGTACCGGGTTCGCGCCGAGGGCCGGATACCGAGCCCAACGCGCCCATCGGGCCTGCATCCTAACCCTGCTCAGACGGGCGAGGTTTCACCCATACGGCCTGTTCCCCCACTGAATATCCCGACCGACCTATCTTCTTCAGCCTCCGCCGTGAGGCGCAGGAAGATGGCCTCGAGGTCCCGGTCCTCGGCCCCGGCCGCCCGACGGAGGTCGTCCATCGTGCCGACGGCGACCAGGCGGCCCTGATGGAGGACGGCGACCGTGTCGCAGATCTCCTCGGCGATGGCCAGCAGGTGGGTCGACAGGAAGACGGCATGGCCCTGAGCGGCCTTCTGACGGATCCAGGCCTTCACCATGCGGACGGCCAGGGGGTCGAGTCCGATGATGGGCTCGTCGATGATCCAGACGGGTGTATTCCGGAGATGGGCCATGGCGAACATCAGGCGCTGGCGCATGCCGTAGGAGTACTGCTCGATCAGTTCGTCGGCCCACTCCCGAAGGCCCACGAGGTCCAGGGCCGCCTCGACGGCTTTGGGGTCCGGCGCGCTTCGGTCGTGGACGACGCCGACGAAGCTCAGGAGTTCCCGAGCCGTCATCTTGGGGTACAGGTACCCCTGGTCGGGAATGTAGGAGAAGAGACGTCGGGCCTCTCGGGGATGCCGGTGGACGTCCCAGCCGCCGATGGAGACGGAGCCCGTCGTCGGTCGGAGGAGGCCGGTCATAATCCGGATCGTCGTCGTCTTGCCGGCGCCGTTAGGGCCGAGGTAACCGAAGACGGTCCCGTAAGGCACGGTCAGGTCGAGGGGAGCGAGGGCCTGGAAGGCGCCGTATCGCTTGGAGACTTGGCGGAGCTCAATGGCGTTCCCACTCATAGGTCTCACCGTCCGGGGTCGGGGCGGAGGCGACGTCGGCGGCTTCCGGCACCGGGGCCCGGAGGAGGGGATGGTAGATGCCCTCGGGAAAGTGGCGCTGGATCCATTCCAGGAGCATCTCCTCGACTTCCATACCCATCCGCATCTCCAGCGCCCGTTCCAGGAGCTGGCGGGCGTCGGCGTATCGGATTTCCTGGATGAAGAAACGGACGGCCGGGATCCACTGAGGTCCCATGCTGAGGGTCGGGCAACCCATCCCGACGAGGAGGGGGACGGAGGGGATATCCCAGGCCATCTCCCCGCAGATGGTGACGTCCAGGCCGACGGTGCGGGCCTGCTCGATGGCCTCGACCAGCGTCTTCAGAAAAGCCGGGTTATACGGCTTGTAGAGATACCGCAGACCCTCGTGGTCTCGGTCGACGGCCAGCATGTACTGGATGAGGTCGTTGGTCCCGATACTGATGAACTGGACGAGGCCCTCCAGGTGACGGACCAGACGGGCCATCGACGGGATCTCGACCATGATGCCCACGGGCGGGTCGGGTCGGAAAGTCGCCCCAGACCGTCGGAGACGCTGACGCACCTCTTCCAGCATGTCCAGGAACTCCAGGACCTCTTCGACGGTCGCCACGAAGGGGACCAGGATGCGCAGGTCCCCGTGGGCCGCCGCCCGAAGCATGGCGGCCAGCTGGGCTTCCCAGATTTCTTGCTTCTTGAGGGCCAGACGGACGGCCCGTAGGCCCAACGCCGGGTTGGGTTCGCGGGGATGGAAGTCCCGCCAGACGCTGGGGACCTTGTCCGCGCCCAGGTCGGCCGTCCGGACGACGACGGGTCGGGGCGCCATCAGCTCGACGAGCCGGCGGTAGACCTCGTAATGTTCTTCTTCCGTGGGCAGGCGGTTCGGCGTCTTCAGGTACAGGTACTCGGACCGAAACAGGCCGATGCCCTCGGCGCCGTACGTAATCGCCCGACTACACTCTTCGACAAACTCGATGTTGGCCATCAACGACACGGGATAGCCGTCCAACGTGCGGGCCGGCCCCCGACTGGCCTCGACGAGGAGGCGAAGGTGATGTTTGAAGTACCGGCGCTTGCCCTCGTACTCCCGAATCTGCAGGGGCGTCGGGGCCACGATGACGATCCCGTCGTAGCCGTCGACCAGGACGTCCTGGCCCGAGGAGACCTGGTCCAAGACGTTGTCGATGGACGCCACGGCTGGAATCCCCATCGACCGAGATAGGATGGCCACGTGAGAGGTCGGGCTCGCCTGGGTTAGGACGATCCCCCGGACCTGGAGTTGGCGGGTCAGCTCGATAAGGTCCGAGGGAGCCAGTTCGTCGGTGACCAGGACGGCGGCCTCGCCCGGCTCCAGGACTGGCTCATGGCGGGTGCCCATCAGGCTGCTCTGGACACGGCGGATAACGTCCCGCACGTCGCTCCACCGCTCTTGGAGGTAGGTGTCCGAGATGGCCTGAAACTTCTGGTGGAGCTCCCGGAGGACGAGTTCAAGGGCCCACTCGGCATTGATGTGTTGGCTGGCGATCCGTTCCCGGACGGCCCGGACGATGGCGGGGTCATCCAGGAGGTGAAGCTGGGCGTCCAAGATCAGGGCATGGCTCTTCCCCAATATGCGGGCCAAGTGGTCTCGGATCTCCTTCAACTGCTTCTTGGACTGGGCCAGGGCTTGATGGAAGCGGCGGATCTCTTCCTGGACGTCCTCCTTACTCAGTTTGAGGGGGACGGCCACGACCTGGGCGGCCAGTAGGACGGCCTTGCCCCGTCCGACGCCGGGTGAAATCGCCACGCCTCGCAAGATCCGCGTCATCGTGCCGGGTCCTCGTCGGTTTCCTCAAAGCCCGATTCGAACAGGTGTCGGATCGCCTCGACGGCTTGATCCTCATCGGGGCCGGAGACCCGAACCCGGATGAGGGTGCCCCGGGGGGCCGCCAGCAGGAGGACGCCCAGGATACTTTTGGCGTCGCTCTGGAGGTTGTCCCGAAGCAAGGTAATCTGGGACTGGAAACGACTGGCCGTCTGGACCAGTCGGGCCGCCGCCCGCGCATGAAGCCCCCGTAGGTTAACGACCCGGACCTCGATTTCTTTCATAGCCGACGTTCTTTCTCCAGGGCGTGGACCTCGGGCATCACGTCCAGGGAGCAGACGATGGAGGCGACGGCCCGATTCTTCATATGTCGGGCCAGGGACTGGTAGTCCATCGTTTCACAGTAGTTCCAGTACACCATCAGCATCGGGAGGTTAACGCCCGTCAGGACGGCGATCGGACCCTCCCCCAGAAAGCTGAGGCTGATATTCGACGGCGTGCCGCCAAACATGTCCGTCACGATGATGACCCCCTTCGGGGTCATGACCCTGCGGATCGCATCCCGCACGGCTCGCTGAATCTCGCCGACCGGTGCTTGCCAGTGAACCGACACCAGCGCCACCTGCGGCATCTTCCGACCCATGATCGTCTCGGCCGTCTCGACCAGGGCTTCGCCGAGGGACCCGTGGGTTACGACCACCAAACCCACCATGAGACGTCCTCCATCCGGCCGACCCGTATGCCCGAGGGTCGGTTCCCAGCACGGACCGTACGACGGCCGCTTCGAGTTCCTCATTATAACATAGCGGCCTCTGCGCAGGGAGGCCGACCTTCTCGGGAGTGCACGCCTTGGGTCGTTGGAAGCCGACAGGCCGATGTCGTCCTCAGGCCCATCCGACGGGCCAAGTCACGTCCTTCCAGCTGAGTTGGCTCGGCGACTCGGCCACCCAGATGCCGCCCCGGGTCGTCTGCTTGGCCTTCAGGAGGGCCAGGTCCACGAGCTGAACCAGCTCCTGAGGCTGTTGGGTGAGGCTCAGGAAGGAATCGCCCAGGACGCTCATCGTACACTGGATGCTTTCCCGAAGGGGACCCATACCGGAAACGGTGATGGCCCGAAGGGCGTTCTGCAGACGCTGGGCGACCTTCTGGGCGTCCGCCGTGGCCGCTCCCGGGAGTAGGACCAGAAACTCGTCGCCCCCGTATCGGGCCGGTACGTCCCCCTCCCGCAAGACCTTCCGAATCGCTTGGGCGACCATCTGAAGGACCCGGTCTCCCACGAGGTGCCCCATCGTGTCGTTGATCTCCTTAAAATGGTCCAAGTCCAACATGATGAGGCTGAAGGGCCTCTGATGCCGACGGTAGTGGGACATCTCTTCGTGGAGGCGGCGAGCCAGATAGGCCCGTGTATAGAGGCCCGTCAGGCTATCCCGCACGGCCTGCTCGTAAAGGAGGCGGTTCTTGAGCTCCAGCGTGAAGGCGTGGGCCAAGACCCGTAGGGCTTTCTCCGCGGCCCGCAGGGCGTCGGGCGTCGGGAAGACGACCCACAGGATGCCCAGCAGGTCCGAGCCGTACTGAAGGGGGAGCGTGAGCCGGTGAGGCCCCGGTGGGACCGAGTCCCACAGGTCCCCCGACGCCTTATCGCTTCGAAGGGTCTCCAAGAGGGCCATCGCCGTCTCCCGGCCCGTGTACTGAACCTCGACGATCCGGGCCTCCGAGTCGATGCGGAGACCTTCCAAGCGCTCCTGAAAGGCGTCGTAAAAGATTAGGCCCAGACCCTGCGCCCCCATGGAATCCCTTAGCAGACGATGAAGCGAAGAAAGGCGCTCCTTTAAGGGCCAGTGACTATGTTCCGGGGCGGAAGCCTCCAGGAGGCCGTCAAAGGTTTGAGCGTACTGCTCCAAAAGGCGCCCGGCGCGCCGACTCCGGGCCCGCTCTCGAAGAAAGAGCCATCCCAGCAGGCCCAGGCCTAAGAGGATCCCCAGCCCCCAGAGGACGGATTCGAATCCGCCGTACATACAAACCCCCTTTCCCACCGCCTCGGGATCTACCCCCCGAGGCGGCCTTGTATAAGGGCCCTCCTAGATCAACCATTCTATCATAACGGTGGCCGGTCGTTCAACCGACATCGGAGCAGGGGTCGGGTTAGGGAGCCGGACCGGCTCCCGGACATTCCCGTCTAACCGATGTCGGGACGCACGGAGTTTCGCCAACGGGCTCTTGATAACGGGGGATGCAGGGTGCAAGATGCAGGATACAGGATGCACGATAGAAATGGCCCGGATTCCGGTTACCTGGTACCTGGCACCCGTGCCCCATTCCCACATTTCAAATCTTGCACTACGGAAGGGGACGCCCTTGAACGATACCTGGGGCCTGAGCCATCGGCTTCGGCCATCGGAGATGCGAAACGAAAACACCTGATTGATAAGGCGACTCGGGGATTGTAGACTACTGCATGCAGGATACGGGATGCAGGATGCAAACCCGATGTGCGCGTTTTCCGGTGGCCGGGCTCGGTCTTCGGTGCTCGGTGTCCGGCCCTCGGCGTCGATCGGGTCCCAGGTGCCGGGTACCCGGGACGCGTCAGGGCAATCGGGCAATAAGGCAATAGGTCAATAAGGCGGAATGCCTGGCTCACGCTTCGAAAAACCCGCACACGGGGCATGCAGGATACAGGATGCAGGATGGGGCGGAAGTCCCGGCATCGAGCCCAATGAGGAGTCGAGGGACATGGGTCGGGGAAGACGCCGGGCCCTTCGGTGGGGGGCGGTCGGCGTGGGCTTGCTTGTCTTGATCGGTCTCTGGCAGGGAGCCCGTTCCCGTGGCCAGGTCCCGACCGTCGAGGTCGCCCCCTCGACGGTCCAGGACCTGCGGCAGGTCGTGGCGGCCTCCGGCAAGATCCGGCCCTGGACGGAGGTCGCCGTCAGCAGTCAGATCAATGGCCGGGTCTGGCGGGTCGCCGTCCGGGAGGGCGACCGGGTCCAGAGGGGTCAAGTCCTGGTCGAGATCGACCCCATCCCCCTCCGCACTCAGCTGGACAGCCTCCAGGCCTCCCTTCAGGCCGCCCGTCAACAGGCGGAGTCCGCCCGTCTGACCCTGGAGCAGACCCGGCGGAACTGGGACCGGGCCCGGGAACTCTTTGGTCAGGGCTTGCTGACGAAGGAGGCCCTTGAGAAGGCCCAGACCGAGTGGGAAATTCGCCAGCGGGAATATGCCGTCGCCCAACAGCGTCTGCGGGAGCTGGAGGCTCAATTGGAGAGGCTTCGGCACGACTACGAGCAGGTCCGGGTCACATCCCCCATCGACGGCTGGGTCATTGGGGTCTACGTCGAGGAGGGCGAGACCGTCGTCGTCAGCATTGCCGGGATCGGGGGCGAGCGGCCTCTCGTGAGGGTCGCCGACCTGACCCGCTGGAAGGTCCGCCTGGAAGTCGACGAGAACGACATCGTGCAGGTCCGGGTCGGCCAGCCCGTGCGGATCACCATCGATGCCCTGCCAGACCGGGAGTTCTGGGGGCGTGTGACCCTGGTCGGGTATCAGCCCCTGAGCGAGACGACCAGCCAGTTGGGTCAGACGGCCCGGGAGAACCTGTTTCCCGTCGAGGTCGAGCTCCGGGAGACCCTCCCGGAGGTGCGCCCCGGATTCACGGTCCATGCCGAGATCGTGACGGCCGAGAGGAAGCAGGTCCTGAGCGTTCCCATCCAGGCCCTCGTCCACCGGTCGCCCTCGGGGGACAATCCCCATGACGGCCGGGAGGCGGACGTCGCCGGTGTGTTTGTCCTGGAGGGCGACCGGGTCCGTTTCCGTCCCGTCGAGGTCGGGATCATGGGAGAATTTGACCTGGAGGTCCGGTCCGGTCTTCGACCGGGGGAGCGGGTCGTCGTCGGTCCCTATCAAGTCTTACGGACGCTCAAGGACGGAGACCGTGTCCGTGTCCCACCGACACGCCGATAGTCCCGAGCCGGTGATATCCCCGTCCGATACGGTGCCCCTCATTCGTCTGGAGGGTGTTGTCCGTATCTATGGCTCCGGCTCCGCCGATCAGGTCGTCGCCTTAAACGGGGTCGACCTGGTCATCCAGGCGGGCGAGATGGTCGCCGTCATGGGACCCTCCGGCTCCGGCAAGAGCACCCTCCTCCACATCATCGGGTGTCTGGACCGGCCGACGCGGGGGCGATACTTCCTGCGGGGCCGTCCCGTCGAGGACCTGGACGAGGACGAGCTGGCGCGTATCCGGAACCGGGAAATCGGGTTCGTCTTCCAGGCCTTTCACCTCCTACCCCGGGCGACGGCCATCGAGAACGTTGAACTCCCCCTGGTCTATGCCCGAGTCCCCCCCGAGGAGCGCCGGCGTCGGGCGATGGAAGCCCTGGCGATGGTGAACCTGACCCACCGGGCCCGCCATCGTCCGTCGGAGTTGTCGGGTGGCGAACGCCAGCGGGTCGCCATCGCTCGAGCCCTGGTCAACCGCCCGTCGGTCATCCTGGCCGACGAGCCGACGGGGAACCTGGACTCCCGTTCGAGCGATGAAGTCATGCGGATCTTACAGGACCTCTGGCGGCAGGGGCAGACGATTGTCGTCGTGACCCACGAGCGGGACATCGCCAAGTACTGCGAGCGGGTCGTTCTCATGCGGGACGGGCGGATCGTCGGGGACGTCTCACCCAGCGAATGGGAGTGATGCGTAGCAAGTGGCGAGGGAGGGGATGAAGGGGTCATGAAGAAGTCTTATCTCAGCCTACTGCTTTGTTAAGATATGGATGCAGACCCGGTGTGCGCGTTTTCGGGTGGCCGGGCTCGGTCCTCGGTGCTCGGTGTCCGGCCTTCGGCGTCGATTCGGCTCCGGTGCCGGGTACCAGGTCCCAGGTGCCAGATAGCCGGTACCCGATACCTGGTACCTGGCACCAGGCGGAATGCCCGTCTCATGCTTCGAAAAACCCGCACACGGGATATGCATGATGCAGGATAGAAATGACCAGATTCTGATTACCTGGCACCCGGAACCTGCTATCCGCGTACCCGGTGACCGGAATCCGAGCCATTTTTATCCTGCATCGTGCATCCTGTATCCTGCATCCATATCTTAATCTTAAGATTTGAGATGGGGAACTTGGGCGTGGGTGTCAGGTACCCGGTGACCGGAATCCGAGCCATTTTTATCCTGCATCGTGCATCCTGTATCCTGCATCATCGAGTCCAATGATCCGAGACTCCCTACGCATCGCTCTGCACGTCCTTCGGCAGTATCCCCTGCGGACGGCCTTCATCATCGTCACCAACATGACGGCCGTCCTGGCTCTGATCGTCCTGGTCGTCGTCATGCAGAGCCTTCAGGCCAAGGTCCGGGAACTGTTCTCCAGCCAGGGGGCCGACATGCTCTATCTCACCCGTCGGCCCCCCATCTTGCGGGTGACGGACCTCCGCAAGTACGAGAACTATCCCTCCATCTCGATGGCCGAGGTCGAGTTCCTCCGGCGGCAACTCCGCCTGGCCGAGGCCGTCGTCCCGGCGGCCTACGACTCGGCCGACGTCACGTTCCAGGGCCGTTCGGTCCGGGCGGCCGTCCAGGCCCGATCGGCCGACTATCTGGCCGTCGAGAACTTACCCCTGTACCTGGGCCGTCATTTCACGCCCGATGAAGACGCCCACCGACGCCGAGTCGCCGTCCTCGGATGGGGTGTCTACCGGGAGCTCTTCCGGGGTCAGGACCCCCTCCGCCGCTGGGTCTGGATCGGGGGGCAGGCCTACCGGGTCGTCGGGGTCGTCCAGGAGCGGGGGACCCTGCTGGGGAACGATATGGACACCGTCGTGTGGGTCCCCCTCCGGGCCTGGCGGGGAGCTCGACCCGACGTCGATTACGTCATCTTGCGACCCCGGCCGGGTCGGGAGGACGACCTCATGGAAGAGGTGCGTTTCTGGCTTCGGCTGAAGCGACGGCTCCGGCCGTTCCAGGAAGACAATTTCGGCCTGATGACGACGGAGGGATTTCTGGACATACTCCGCAACGCCACGCAGGCGCTATCGCTGGCCCTGGTCGGTATCGTGAGTCTGGGCGTCCTGGTCGGGGGCATCGTGTTAATGAACATCCTGCTGATGGCCGTCGCTGAACGGACGCAGGAGATCGGCATCCGGAAGGCCGTCGGAGCCCATCCGTCGGCCATCGCCGCCCAGTTCCTCTGGGAGGCCATCGTCCTGGCCTCACTGGGTGGGTTCGCCGGCGTCGCGGTGGGGCTCGGGATATCGTACCTCGTCTCCCGCCTCCTAAGCCTGCCCTGGACCTTTCCCTTCTGGGTAGCGGGCCTGGGACTTGGGCTGACGGGCCTTTCCGGCGTCCTCTTCGGCTACTACCCGGCCCGACGGGCGGCCCGCCTGGACCCCGTTCAAGCCCTTCACTATGAACACGGATGAAACCTTCCCATCGGCCGACTTCCTGAGGACGGTGCGATGAATTGGCGGGATGCTTGGCGGATGGCTTTCGATCGACTGATGGTCCACCCCCTTCAGACGGCCCTGAGCCTGCTGGCCGTGGCCGTCGGCATCCTGGCCCTCGTCGGCGTCTCGGCTTTCGTCGAGGGCGTCGCCCGCATCATCAACTCAGGCGTCAGCATTTTTGGGCCCCGCTCGATCCTGGTCCACCGCCTCAGCCCGGCGAAGGCCTTCAGTGAAAAGTACTGGCTGGAGGTCCAACGGCGGCCTCGCCTGACGCTTCGGGATGCGGAAGCCATTCGGCGTCACGCCAGCGCCGTGGAGTCGACGGGGATTTACCTGGGCATCCAACCCATGCCCGTCACGGTCGTCGTCAGTTACGGGACTCAAAGGACGGCCCCGATGCTCCTCCGGGGCGTCGACGAACGGGTCCTCGAGATCCTCCAGTTGAATCTGGCGGAGGGCCGGGGCTTTACGGCCGAGGAGGTCCGGGCCGGACGTCGGGTCGTCATCATCGGTCAGGCTACGAAGGAGGCCCTGTTCCCCGATGCCTCGCCCCTGGGACGGGTGGTCCGGCTGGACGGGATCCCCTTTCAGGTCGTAGGCGTCCTGGGCCGGCTCCCCCAGGTCCTGGGTTTCAATCCGAATCAGTTTGTCTTGATCCCCTATACCGTCTATCGGCGGTACTCGCCCCGCTGGGAGGAATTTGCCGCCGTGGCGACGCTGGCCCGGTCCGAGCGATGGGTCTGGACGGCCGTCGATCAGATCACGGCCGTCATGCGGTGGCGGCACCGGCTCCGGCCGGACCAGCCGGACGACTTTGAGATCATCACCCAGCGGGCGTACCTGGAGTTTTGGCAGAACATCGAGAGAGTCCTCCGGTGGGCGTCGTTTCTCGTTTCCTCGGTCGCCCTGCTCGTCGGGGGGATCGGGATCACGGCCGTGATGGTCGTGGCGGTCACGGAGCGGACACGGGAGATCGGTCTCCGGAAAGCCCTTGGGGCTCGGCCTCGGGACATCGCTCTCCAGTTTCTGCTGGAAACGCTGAGTCTGACGCTCCTGGGGGGATTCATCGGGATCAGCCTGAGCGTGGGGGTTCTCCTTCTGCTCCGGCACGGGGCGGGGCTCCCGGTCGCCTTCACGCTTCAGCCCTTCGGGACGGGCGTCGTCATGTCCGTCCTGACGGGCGTGGCCGCCGGGATGTTTCCGGCCGTCCGGGCCAGTCGGCTGGACCCCGTCGAGGCCCTGCGGTACGAGTAAGGCCCCGTATTCCTCATGGACCTCGACTTTCCCGGCGGGCTTCGATAAGCTGAAGGCGGGGTGAATGGCCTGTTCGCTTGCATGGCCGACGACGGACCCGGACGATAGGCCCGGCCATGCATCCCGAACATGCCGACAGATGGTTCATGACCCCCGACGAGGACCCAATCCCTTACGGCTGAGCGGTATGCCGAATGCCACAGTGCGGCATCGTTTCGGCTGGCTGGCCGTCCTCGGCCTCGCCATGGGCGGGATGGCCGCCTATGGCTGGGTCCGGGTGATCTTGCCGGTCGTCCGACTGCCGGCCCATCCGTCCCCGGCGAGCTTGACCCTTCCACCGGACATCCGACAGGCGGCCTGGTGGGACTTGGCCCCTCCTGAGAAACGGTCGACGCCTGGGGACGGCCCCGTCCGACGGAATCTTTTTCTGTATTCGACGGCCGTGTCTGTAACGGCTTCCAATCCGTCGGACACGACGCCGCCGGTCGTCACCGTTCGGGTCAACGAGACGCCCAAGCCCCCTGCACCCCCGCCGCCGGCCTCTCCGCTGGAATCTATCCAACTGATCGGTATGATCTCCTCTGCCGTGAGTGGCGAACCGGTGTACGCCATTCTTACGAATGGGCGGGAGGTATGGACCGTCCTGCCGGGTCAGACCTTTGGGCCCGGGGTCCGGGTCGTCCGCATCCAGCCGGACTCGGTCCTCTTAGAAACGACCGACGGGTCTTATCAGAAGACCCTTATCTTCCCTCCAAAGTCCTCGTGACACCGAGCACACGCGTCTCCCGATGGGAGTGAAAGGGCATGACGTTCCCCAGGCGGTGTTGGCTGATCACCCTGAGCCTGACCAGCATCCTTCTGACATACGGATGCGCCGCCGCCCGCTACATGGGCCGGGCCGAGCGGGCCGCCCGGGCCGGCGACTGGGACCGAGCGCTTCAGTACTGCTTCGAGGCTCTCCGGCGGGACCCGGACAATCTCAAGTACCAGGCGACCTGCCGACGCATGCGCCTGGCGGCCGCCGAGATGCACTTCCAGCGGGCCGAGGCCCTCGTCGAGAAAAATCCCGACGACATCCCGACCCTGGAGCAGGCCGTCCTGGAGTATCAGTTGGCCGTCCAGTCGGACCCGACCCATCAACTGGCCGCCGCCCGCCTGGAGTCGACGATCCTCAAGCTCCAGCGCCTGAAAGAACGGCGGGCCGAGGCGGCCATGGAGATCGAGCGGGCCAAGGAAAAGATCGCCCGAGCCGCCGTCCTTCCAAAGATCCTGCACAGTGAGGAACTGATCGACGTCAAGTATGTCGATACGAGCCTCCGCCAGATCCTGGACTCGATGGCCAAGGGCTTCGGCGTGAACGTCATTTACGACAAAGACTTTCAAGACACGCGGTACAGCGTCGAACTCCGCGGCGTCACCTTCCAGGAGGCCCTCCAGCAAATCCTGGCGGCCAACGGCCTGTTTTACAAGGTCGTCAGCGAAAACACCATCATGGTCATCCCCGACAATCCCCAAAAACGCCGTCAGCACGAGGAGTTGGTCGTCCGGACCTTCTACCTGTCCAACGCAGACCTCAACGAAACGATGAACCTCCTCCGGGTCATCGCCGGCATCCAGCAGATCGTGCCCAATACCCAGCTCAACGCCATTACCGTCAAAGACACGCCCGAGAAGGTCGCCCTCGCCGAACGGATCATCCGCCTCAACGACAAGGCCCAGGCCGAACTCATCCTGGACGTCGAGATCCTCGAGGTCAGCCGCCAGACGGCCGCCCGCTATGGGATCGACATCGTCCCCGAGATCGCCGTCACGCAGACCCTGGATATCGGCCAAGGACCGGGTGTCATCTTCGGCCATCAGTTTCGGGCCATCGATGCGGCCGCCTGGGCCTTTACCTTCCCGTCTATCGTCTACCGGGCCCTCATCACGGACGCCAGTACCCGCGTCCTGGCTCGGCCTCAGATTCGGGCGGCCGACGGGAAGTCCATGAGCGTCCGCTTGGGCAACCGGGTACCGATTCCGACGACGACCTTTACGGGCATCACCCCGACGCAACCGGGCCAGCCCCCGCCGGCCGGGGGCGTCATCGTTCCCATCACGAGCTTTCAGCTGGTGGATATCGGGATCAACCTGGACGTCAAGCCTCGGATTCATCACAACCGGGAAGTCACGCTGGACCTGAAGTTTGAGCTGACGTCCATCGCCGCCCCGGGCCGTCAGATCAACGAGCCCCCGACCTTGGGAAGCCGGGTCGTCAATACGACCATCCGACTGAAGGACGGGGAGACGAATCTCCTGGCCGGCCTGCTCCGGCAGGACGAACGCAGGGCCCTGCGGGGCTTCCCGGGCATCCAGAACCTGCCCCTCTTGCGGGACCTCTTTGCCGCCAACGAGCGGAGCATCGAGCAGACGGACGTCGTCTTCACGATCACGCCCCACATCATCCGCATGCCGACCATCACCGAGGAAGACCTCAAGCCCCTTTGGGTCGGGACGGCCGACCAACCCCGTCTTCGGGAACCCCCGGCGTATACGGTCTTCCAACCCCCACCGGAGGCCAAACCGCCGGAGCCGCCGCCCGAGAAGCCGCCTCCGCCACCGACACCCTCGGAAAAACCGCCGGGACCGCCCTCGGCGTCCGCCCCGGCCCAGCCGGTCTCGGCCGTCGGCTTCCTCTGGAGCAGTCAGGTCCCCGAGCCCGGTCGCGTGCAACTCCGCATGGGGGTGACGGGTATGCCGGAGGACCGGCCCGTCGAGGTCATCGTCGAGGCTACACCGGCGGCCGGGTCGGTCACGGCCGAACCCCCGCCGGGCGGCGGTGCTCCAGACCTTATGGACTGGCGGTGGAGCGCCCAGGACCAACGGGTGTCCGTCCAGTTCCGGGTCCGTCCCGGTGTTCCCAAGAATCAGCCGCTTCCCATCGGGCAGGTCGAATGGCGCGTGTCCCCGGACGTGACGTCCATGCACATCCGGGTTCGGATCGTCGAAGTCGGCCGGCCCGTTGAACCCCTCCTGGAGAAGGAATACACTGTCTCGATCCCGAAGGTGACGGAGTAATGAAGTGACGGAGTAAACGATGGGCCGGCCGCCCCGGGCCTCTGGAGGGTTCCTTGGAGGTTTTGTTGACCTTCGCTTTGAAAAAGTTCGAGGATTCTCTATGATAGAACGCACCCCTGGAATCCAGGCCCCTTCATCGTCACTCCGTTACTTCGTCACTCCGTCACTTCTATTATGGGTGGCCGGTGAGATACCGCCTGACATCTTAGATTAGACCTCTACGAACTCCGACAACGCGAAGTCCAATAGAATGGGAGCCGGCATGAAGGTCTTCTACGACCCAAGGACCGATACGCTCAGTGTGATTTTCCGAGAAGACGTCCCGGTCGCCGAGAGCGATGAGGCCCGACCGGGCATAATCCTCGACTATGACGCCCAAGGGAACCTGGTCTCGTTGGAGATCCTGGATGCATCGAAGCAGGTCACCGATGTGTTCCGCGTGGAGTTTCAGACGGTTGGGAAATCCGTCGTGCCGGCCCGTTGAACCCCTCCTGGAGAAGGAATACACTGTCTCGATCCCGAAGGCCCCGGAGAGCCGGCCATGAGACCGCCCGATGCTCCTTCGTCCCTGGCCCTGGGGCGGTGGCTCGGGGCGGCCGCCCTGACCCTGACGGTCATCGCCTGTGGCCAGGTCGACTTCACGGCCCCGGCGGGGTCTATCCTGCAGATCTTCGTGAAGCCCGAATGGGTGCCCGCCAACGGCGGAACGGCGACCGTGACGGTCCTGGGATTCCGTAGTACCGGCGCGCCCCTGCCGGACGGTACGTTGATCACCTTCACGACGACCCTGGGCCGGATCGAGCCCCTCTCGGCGAAGACGAAGGACGGCCGCGTAGAGGTCTTGTTCATCAGCGACGAACGGAGCGGCATCGCCAAGATTCAGGCTTTTTCGGGACCCGAGGCCAGGGCCGAGGCTGAAATCACCGTCGGGACGGCCGTCGTCGCCAACCTGGAACTCCGCGCCGTCCCGAGCTTTATTCCCGCCAGCGGGGGAACCGTTCGGCTCATCGCCCGGGCCACGGCATCGGACGGCAATCCCGTCCCGAACGTGCCCGTCGTCTTTCAGGCCAGTGCCGGGACGCTGGCTTCCGGCGGCCGTCCCGTCCCGACGAACGCCAACGGCGAGGCCGAGGACTCCCTGTTCACCCGCCAGAAGACGGAGGTCCGGGCCTCCATCGGAACCAAGACGGCGACCCTGACCCTGCCGTATGCCTGCGAACAACGGCCGACGCCGCGATTGAACTTTTCACCCCAGACTCCTGTCGTTGGCCAGTCCGTGTTTTTCAACGCCAATGGATCTTTCGACCCGACGGGCCCCATCGTCCTCTACGAGTGGAACTTTGGCGACGGCGGGAGCGCCAGCGGCCCGGAAGTCAGCCACGTTTACGGGCAAGTCGGCGTCTTCAACGTGACCCTGACCGTCTATAACGACCGGGGTTGCGACAACAGTACCAGTAGCCTGGTAAACGTCGTCGCCGCCCCGAACCAGCCCCCTCGGGCCATTTTCACTGTCGACGACCGCCCGCCCGGCGGTAACGGGGACGGCATCCTGCGCGTCGGCGAGACCCTGACCTTTGACGGTTCAGCGTCCTTCGACCCCGATGGAAGCATCGTCTCTTACGAGTGGAGTTTCGGAGACAGCGGCATCGGCTTTGGTGCCGTCACGACCCACGTTTACGCCGCCTCCGGCAACTACCTGGTCCGTTTGACCGTCCGGGACAATGTGGGCGCCACAGGGACCCTGACCCTTACGATCACCGTCAACCCCTGACGGATCCCCGCTCGCTTGAGGCCAACCCGGTCCCGCACCGGCGTATGGGGGAAGTAACGGAGTGACGAAGGGTTGAAGTGACGAGTAACAGGTATAAATTTTTGAGTTACGCAGTTGAAACGGAATCGAATCCCAGCCATCCGGGGGTCAGGTACTCGAATCATAGCCGTACGGCCGTATTGCCGAATTGCCGTACTGCCGTGCAACAGCCTTGTCAACTACGTAAGTCCTATACCGAGCACCCGCTTTACACGACGTACTCCGTCCGGGTGAAGAGGAAGTGGTCAAAGTAGTAGTGGATGAGGAGCGTGCTGAGGATGACGATGAAGTAACTCTGGTCGGGCGTCAGGGGCGTCACGAGCCGAACCAGCAGGACCAGCAGGACGACGGCTCCCGTCACGCCGACAAAAAAGAGGTAGTAGGGGAGCATGGAGGGCTTGCTCACGAGCCGCTGAACGAGGGTGTTGTCGACCTCCCCCCGTTCATACCGCAGACGGTTGATCAGCCAAAACAGGAACATGTACTGGAAGGAGTGCCATGTGTTGTAGCCCTGAAAGCCGACGTCCATGTTGGAGGCCATCGGGAGGAAGAAGGACACGGTCGCCGTCACGGCGATGAGAAGCGTTTTCGGGTAGCTCACCCGGTCCTGCCAGATTTCGACGGCCGTCTTGGCGACCCACGCCAGGAGCAGGCTGAAGAACACGACGGCCGCCGCTTCGGGAATCGGGAAGGGCCGCAGGAAATCCGGATAGGGCAGGACGACGCCGGCGACCCGGAATTGCCCCTGGGACAGTTTATACAGACCCATGGGGTACAGGCCCGTCAGGATGACCCCGTAGTCGAGGAGGCGGGACCATAGGGGCTCCTGGAAACCCGCCCGGACCCGGTAGCAGTCGGTGATGTAGATGATCTGGTGCAGGACGTGGATCGAGGCCCACGTGAAGAACAGGAAGATGAGGGCCGTGTAGTGGTACAGGCCCAGATAGATGACGACGGCCGGAAGTAGGGCCGAGGCCCCGGCGTAGAGAGGATACCGCCGTAGGAACGACCGGTTCAGGTAGGTCAGCGTGAATGTACTGTACAGGTGGGGGCCGCCGATGAGGCCGGCGACGAGGATGTTGACGATGTCGATGGCCTGATTTCGGGTCAGCCAGCCGGTCCGTTCAGCCAATTCCGCAAATAGCAGGGGAAGCGGGACCAGGACGGCGCTGAAGATCAGGAACGACAGGTCCCAACCCTTTCGGTAGATCCAGCCCGGCTCTCGGGCTTGAAGGACGGAAAAAGACGCCACCTGCGCCGTGGAGCTTTGCATCGGGCACCTCCCTGGGAGGAAATCGAGCATACCCGGTGTGCGGGTTTTTCGAAGACAGGTGTCAGGTATCGGGTACCGGCTATCTGGCACCTGGGACCTGGTACCCGGCACCGGAGTCGGTCCAACGCCGAGGGCCGGATACCGAGCACCGAAGATCGAGCCTGGCCACCGAAAAACGCGCACACGGGGTAAGTATGGCTGGGGCGGGAGGATTCGAACCTCCGAATGTGGGATCCAAAGTCCCATGCCTTACCGCTTGGCGACGCCCCAGGCCTCCCGTCTGGATATTGATCAATATCTGCGGGAACGGATACACTCCCTTAAGGCGAATACGGCAGTACGGCAATTCGGCAATACGGCATTATAGCCATGATTCCGATGGCAGACATGGGGGATACCCCACATTTGCTTAGAAATCCAAACCCTTCACCCCCGTCACTATCATATTATATGCAGAAGCCGACGGCCGGACCAAGGGCATGGGGAGCCCCGGGACCGGCGTTCATTGACAACCAGCGCTACGGGCCTAATATTTCAAAGATGCAGGATGCAGGATAGCCGGATGCAGGATGAAAGGGGAGGGACACCTGTTATTCTGCATTGGGTAGCGGAGACTTAACAAAGCTACTGCCTTGTTAAGATATGGATGCAGGATACAGGATGCATGATGCAGGATAAAAATGGTTCGGATTCCGCTTACCTGGTACCCGGCACCGGAGTCGAATCGACGCCGAAGGCCGGACACCGAGCACCGAGAACCGAGCCCGGCCACCGGAAAACGCGCACACCGGGTATGCATCTTGTATCCTGCATCCATAGCTTAACAGAGCAGTAGGCACGGTCGATTCATCTGCCGCCTCGCAGACGTCCACCGACCGACACTCCACTGCTGGCCCAGGAGAGGACAGAACCCATGACCCTGACAAAGGACCAGTATCTACGTTACAGTCGCCATTTGATCCTGCCCGAAATCGGCCTCCGGGGGCAGAAGCGCCTCCTGGAGAGTAAGGTCCTGATCATCGGGGCCGGAGGCCTGGGTTGCCCGATTGCCCAGTACCTGGCGGCCGTCGGGGTCGGGACAATCGGCCTCGTCGACTTCGACCGGGTCGACGAGTCGAACCTTCAGCGGCAGGTCCTATTCACGACCCATGACGTGGGCCGTCTAAAGGTCGAGGTGGCGGCCGAGCGCCTGCGGGCCATGAATCCGGACGTTCAGGTCCGGACTTACCCCGTGCGGATTACGTCGGAGAATGCCCTCGACATCATGAAGGACTATGACGTCATCATCGACGGCACGGACAACTTCCCGACCCGTTACTTGACGAATGACGCTTCCGTCTTCCTCGGCAAACCTTACATCTATGGCTCCATCTTCCGCTTCGAGGGCCAGGTCACCGTCTTCAAACCCAAGGAAGGTCCCTGTTACCGGTGCCTCTTCCCGGAGCCTCCGCCCCCGGGTCTCGTCCCAAGCTGTGCGGAGGGCGGCGTCCTGGGCGTCCTGCCGGGGATCATCGGTTTGGTCCAGGCCACCGAGGCCATTAAGCTCATCGTCGGGGCCGGGGAACCCCTCATCGGCCGCCTGCTCCTGTACGACGCCCTGGACATGAGCTTTCGCACCGTCCGTATCCGGCGGAACCCGGACTGCGTCGTCTGCGGTGACCGTCCGACCGTGACCCAGCTCATCGACTACGATGCCTTCTGCGGCGTCCGTCCCGACATTAACGAGGCGGCTTATGCCGACATCCAGGTGAATCCCGTGGACGTCAAGCTCCGCCTCGAGCAGGGCAATGACCTCGTGCTGATTGACGTCCGGGAACCCTTCGAGTATGAGATCGCCCGTATCGAGGGGGCCCGGCTCATCCCCTTGACGGAGTTCGTCCTCCGGCTTCCGGAGCTGGAGCCGTACAAGGACAAGGAAATCGTCCTTTACTGCCATCGGGGCGGACGGAGTCTCATGGCGGCCCAGATCTTGCTGGCCCGAGGCTTTCGGAAGGTCCGGAGCATGTACGGCGGCATCGACGCCTGGGCCGAGCAGGTCGACCCCCAGATGCCCCGCTACTGAAATGTCGGTCTTCGGTGTCTCGGCCTTCGGCTTTGGGGAATCCGGGCCGCCGGGATCCGAGGCCTTAACACCGGTATGGATTGACCTTCGTTTTGAAAGAGTGCGGGGATTTTCCATGGAGAGCGGGTAGGGCCTTGCCCCGTGTACTCAACGGGGCCATACGCAGTGCGGGTAACGATGGATGACTCGTCCCTCCGTCACTTCGTCACCCCGTCACTTTCATTTTGGTCAATCGCCGGATGAGGCATGTCCGCATCCCGGGTCCCTCTCAAAAGTACAGTCCTCCCAGGCCGGGGGAGAAGTTCAAGAGGTTGCCGACCTTCGGGATTGACAGGGAAAAGTGGAATTGGAACTCGGGCCGGGGGCCCAGCTGGTAACGGACGACCTGTAGGCCCAGCGAGAAACAGTCCTGATTCCAGATGAGGCCCCCGGCGGCGTTATACCACTGCCGCCGGGTCACGTCGTAGGCCCCCGCCACCTGGAGTTGCACGACCCGACCGGGCGGTGTCGTGAGGCTGAAGCGGACCTGCTGAGAAGCCGGCGTCGTGACGGGCGTGAAGTCCCGAAAGGAAAGGCCCCGTTGGTAGAGCCAGGCAACCGAGAGGGCGGCGTTCTCTGAAAAGCGCCAGAGGCCCGATACATTCCCCTGCGTGACTTTCCATCCCCGGGGATGGACGAAGAGGCCGGCGTCCAGGCTGATGGCGTCCGTCGGCGTCAGACGCCATAGAGACTGAAGGAATCCGGCCTTTGGTACACCCGGTTGGATGAGGGGTGAGCCCGGCAGTTGAAAGCTGTGGGCGATGGACCAGGAAAACCACTCCCGCGGGGAGCCTCGACCCTCGGGGTCTGTCCGACGGACAAAGAGCCGATGAGTCAGGCCATACGCCACCTGATGTTGGGCGGTCGAGAGGTCGCCGGGGTCGAAGAGGGGGGGCGTGGCACCGGCCGGTCGATACGTGTGGCTCCAGTCATAGCGGACAAAGGGCTCGATCACGTGCTTCAGCCGAAAGAGCGACCCCAGACCGTAAATCCGATAGAGGACCGGGCCGACCGCCTGAAGGTTAAAGGCGACGCTACCGCGAGCCAAAGGCCGGGCCTCCAGGACACTGCCGGTCGGTGCCTGCCGGTGGCTGTCCAGGGTGCCCCGTAGGGCCACGGTCGGCGTGACCGATAGCCAAGGCAGGCGATTCCACGGCAGGGACCATCGGGGAAAAGCGTCCAGTCGGTGAAAGGCCTGGATCAGACCGGCCTGACGTCGGTACAGAAAGTTGTAGGAACCGTCGAAGGCCATGACGGCCGGGCCTATCCGGTAGTTGTAAATCAAAGCCCGGGCCGTGGGAAGCCTCCCAAAGAGGACCGTCGAGCCGTCCCCCAGGGCGACGCTCTGGACATCCGCCTGTACGGAAAGCTGAGCCACACCCCATCGAGTCGTCAGATACGAACGGGCAAAGCGCTGGACCTGCGTCCGACGGGCAAAGTCGCCCCCAAAGATCCGGATAAAGTCGTAACTGGAAAACCAGTCCGCGCTGACGGCCCATGTCCAGGAGCCCCACTGAGTCGTGTGGCCCCAACGGGCCTGCCACTGGGTCCCCAGCTGATTATCCCGGAAGAAGTCCCCCTCGGCCTGACCGGAGCTCTGGGAGCTCAGGACGTATCGGTATTCGGCATTGAGTCCAAGGCCCCGCCGGGAAAACCACCGCCCGGTCAGGGTCAGGTCCTGGCTTCGGCGGATGGCCCAGAAAAAGGCCTGCTCCAAGAAAAAGCCCTTCTGGCTGTTGGGTCCGAATCGGGGGAAGAGGAAGCCCGTCGTCCGCTCCCGCCGGATGGGGACTTGGAGGAACGGCAGATACAAGACGGGGACCGATTTGACCTTCACCACGACGTGGGTGAAGCGGATGGAGTCGTTCAGCTTCAACCGGACCCGGTGGGCACGCAGGCTCCAGTGGGGAGACCGGTAGCGGCATTCGGTGACCTCAGCACTCTGGAGCCGGTAGGTATCCTCATCGACGCGGTCGACTTGCCGGGCCGTTCCGAAGACGTGGGGCGTGTCGAAGGCAAAGGCCTCATACAGCGTGCCCATGCGGGTTCGCAGGTCCAACTCGAGGCGTTCGCCCGTGAGGCGGGTCTCCCCCTGGACGATCGTGACGTCTCCCTCGGCAACCAGGCTACGGGCATTCGTGTCGACCCGCACGTAGGCCGCCTGGACTGTCACGTCCTCACAGGTCAGCGTGACCCAGCCTTCCAGCTCCAGGACGTTCCCCTCGATGCGCTGGGTCGAGGCCCGGGCCTGACACAGGGGCTCAGCGGCCAGCCCGGCGACGGCCATGCTCCCCAGGACGACACCGCATCCCACGATACGGACCCAGCTTAGGCGACCCATGGGAGCATCCTCGCCACTCCGTCACCCCGTCACTTTCTAACGGAATCGCTTTTCCGGGAAATAACAGAGGTCCTCGACCGGACAGCCCGTGCAGACAGGCCGGGGCGCTTTACAGTGCCGACGGCCGTGAAAAGCGATGAGGGGACTCGCCTCGACCCAGTGGGCCTGCGGGATGAGGGCCCGCAGTTCCTCTTCCATCTTGTCCCGGTCCCGCTCGTGGGACCAGTCCAGTCGCTGGGCGACTCGATGCATGTGGGTATCGACGACGATCCCGGTAGGCTTCTGAAAGGCGTGGTTCAAGACGAGGATAGCCGTCTTCTTGCCGACGCCGGGAAGCTGGGTCAGGTCCTCCAGGCGGTCGGGCACCTCCCCCTGGAAGCGCTCGACGATGGCCCGACAGCACTCTATGAGGAATCGGGCTTTCTGCCGGTAGTAGCCCGTCGGCCGGATAAGCGCCTCCAGCTCGGCGGGGTCCGCCTCGGCCATATGCCGGGGCGTGGGATACCGTCGAAAGACGGCCGGCGTGACCTGATTGACCCGCTCGTCGGTCGCCTGTGCCGCCAAGATGGCCGCCACCAGGAGCTGGTACGGGTTTTCAAAGTGTAGGATTAGCCGAGCATCTGGATAGAAGGCCCGCAGGGCCCCCAAGATGGCTTCTACCCGCTCGGGCTTCCGATTCAGGCCCGTCGACCAAGCCGGTGGACCCGTGGCTTTTCGCGGCATACCCAGATTCCTGCGCAAATCTCTCCTCTGTAGGGTACAGGATGCAAGACGGGGGGTACAAGTTGAAGAGCCGCAATCGGTCCTCGGTGCCCGGTATCCGGCCTTCGGCGTCGGACAGGTACCGGGTATCGGGTGCCGGGGACGTAGCAGGGCAATCGGGCAATAAGGCAGTAGGGCGGAATGACCGGCTCATGCCTCGAAAAACCCGCCCATGGGGTCTTCATCCTGCATCCTGCATCCTGCATCCCTTTCAAAACTCGTCACTCCGTCACTTTCTAATCTCTCCATCCCGTCGGTACGTCTGGGACCACTGTACGGGCAGGCGGGTCCGGACGACCCGGACGCCCAGGCCGGGTCCGGTGGGAACCGCCAGGTAGCCGCCAGGCTGGAGCTCGAAGGGCGGCTCGACGATGTCCTCGACCCAGTACCGCCGGCTGGCCGACAGGTCGTTTGGGAGGACGAACCCTGGCAGGGACGCCAGGGCCACGTTGGCGGCCCGTCCGATGCCTGTCTCGAGCATGCCCCCGCACCAGACGGGTACGCCCCGACGGCGGCAGACGTCGTGGATGCGACGGGCGACCGTATAGCCCCCGACCCGGCCGGGCTTGATGTTGATGACCTGACCCGCCCGCAGGCGCAGGGCCAGCCGCAGGGTCGCCAGGCTCGTGACCGACTCATCGAGACAGATAGGCGTCTGGAGGGCTCGTTGGAGCCGGGCGTGACCGAGCCAGTCGTCGGGCGGGAAGGGCTGTTCTAACATCTGAAGCCGGTAGGCGTCCATCGAGACGAGGACGGCGCGGTCTCGGGGCCATCGGTAGGCGGCGTTGGCGTCGGCCGTCAGAAGGGCGTCGGGAAAGGCCCGTCGGACGGCCGCCAAGACTTCGTGGTCCCGACCGGGCTTGATCTTTAGCTTGACCCGCTGGTAACCCTCCGCCCGATACCGCTCGACGGTCCGCAGGAGAGACGGGACGTCTGGATGGATGCCGACACTGACACCCGCCGGGACGAGGTCCTTCGTGCCGCCCCACAGGTCCCGCAGACTCCGGCCGACCATCTGGCCGTAGAGGTCCCACAGGGCCATCTCGAGGGCCGCTTTCGCCATGGGGTGGCCCTTGACAAAAGCGACCCGCCGGGGCCAGTCGCTGACTCGTCGGAGGGGACCCCCAAATAGGGCTGGGATCAGAAAGGTCTCCATGACATACCGGGCCGTTCCGTTGCACTCCGAGCTGTAGAGGGGGGCGTGGTCTGTGACACATTCGCCCCAACCCTCACAGCCGTCTTGGAGGACTCGGACGAGCAGGATTTCCCGAACGTCTGTCCGGCCAAAGCTCGTCTCGAAGGGTTCGACCAAGGGCAGACGAATCAGGAGCAATTCGACGGCTTCCGGCGCGATGCGAACCGTCATCCCGATCCCTCCGAATGGGATCCAGGATAGCAGGATGCAGGATGAAGGATGAAGACCCCGTGGGCGGGTTTTCGAGGCATGAGCCGGTCATTCCGCCTTATTGCCCTACTGCCTTATTGCCCAATTGCCCTACTGCGTTCCGGCTACCCGGCACCGGATTAGCGCCGAAGACCGGATGCCGGACACCGAGGAGTGAGGGGGGTACCGGCACGCACATCGGCTCAGCCCTATCGCCGTACTGCCGTATTGTCGTATGAGTCCGAGGGCTACGTTCCCCGGGGACGACATTCGGGCGGGAGGGATCGGGGCGGCGTCAGCGGTCCGATTTCGCAGGGACTCGACGGGTCGTGACAGGATGGGAAGGGGTCCCGGAAGGGACGGCCTTCCAGAAAGTCAAGGACGGTCTCGAAAGCCGGTCGAACGCGTTCGTTCTCGCACGTGAAGTCAGCCCGGAGGACATCGTGGTGACAGGGGAGCCCTGTCCACATCACGTAGAAGACGACCATGGGGAGCCAGTCGTTTCGGTCTTGCCGGTATTCCAGGGTCCATCGGTACGCATGGGCCTGCCAGTCGAGGCCACAGGGTCCGTCGCAGGTATCCCACCCGACCTCGGTCAGCCAGAGGGGTCGGCCCAGAGCCCGAGCCGTCGGTCCGACGATGCCGTCGACGACTTGGGCGATTTCATCGGGTCGGGCCAGGGTGTGATGGGTGATGACGTCGATGTACGGGAGGGCTCGGTGGACGATATACAGGAAATTCCACCGGGGCAGTTGCCGGAGCCAGTGATGGGTCATCTCGGGGGCTCCGACCTGGGCCGTCGGGTCCAGGGTATGAATCCAGCGGGCGGCGGGGATCAATATGCGGTCCAGGTAGTCGTCTTCCGTACCCGTAAAGAACTTGTGGAGATTCGGTTCATTCCAGATGAGCCAGTGGTGGACGCCGTAGTCGGTCCCTTCAAAGCGGGCATATCGGGAGACGACGGCCCGGACGAAAGCCTCCCAGTCCCGGACGTCTTGCGGCGGGACGTTGGGCGTCTGTCCCCCGTTGGCCCAAGACGGCGTACCGACGAGGTTGACTATCAGGCGGAGTCCCAGGTCTCGAGCCATCCGGACGAGACGGTCGGGACCGCTCCAGTCAAAGACATCACGGGTTGGTTGGATTTGGTCCCACCGGAAGTCGACCCGGGTCCATCGAAGGCCGAGTCGGCGGAAGGCACATTGGACGTGGGGGAGGCGGTAGTCCCCGATGAACCCGACGTGGTCCCGTTCGTCGCCTGCCAGTGATGGGAAATCGGCTCGGAGGGTTGGGGTCAGCCAGAGTAAGCCCACCAGCAGGCCCAGAACCCACATCCGTCGTCCGAACGTCAGGGACGAACAGCGGGGAACGGAAGGCGAACGGCACAAAGCGGTGATTCCGGGGACCCTTCCGTGATTCACACCGCTTCCCCCGTCGTTCGACATCCCCCTTTATCGGTAACGCTTCGCGGCGCTCGAGGAAGCGGGGAGCGCCCGGTCGTAGGCCCAGGCCTTGATGGCCTTAATCTGGTCTTCCATCGTCTTGGACAGTGGGACGATCTGACCGATGGCCGTGACAAGATGGTCCATCGTCATCGGTACGCCCTCATGGAGGGCCTCGATGCGGGCCGAGACGACGGCCTGCTCGATTTCGGCCCCTGTCCAGCCCTTCGTCATGGCGGCCAGGGCGACCATGTCGAAGCCGGCCGGGTCGGCGCCCTGCTTGCGGAGGTGGATCCGGAAAATTTCCTTGCGTTCCTCGTCATCGGGGAGGTCGACATAGAAGATCTGGTCGAAGCGGCCCTTCCGGAGGAGTTCGGCGGGCAGGAGGTGGATCCGGTTGGCCGTAGCGGCGACGAAGACGTCTCCGGCCCGCTCCTGGAGCCACGTCAGGAAGCTCGAAAAGATGTGGCTCCGGCCTTCACCGCCCGTCTCATGGTAGCGTCCGACCCCCATCTCGATTTCGTCGATCCACAGGACGGCCGGGGCGATGGCCTCGACCTGGCGGAGGGCTTGGTGGAAGACCCATTCCGGTTCTCCGTAAGCCCCCGAAAAGATGAGGTTCATGTCCAGGCGGAAGAGGGGCAGGCTCCAAAGGGACGAGACGCATTTGACAGCCAGGCTCTTGCCGCATCCGCTGATACCCATGATCAGGATGCCCTTGGGTCGGGGGAGATTTTGACGGCGGGCATCCGGCGTGAACAAGACAGCCCGCTTGCGAAGCCAGTCTTTCAGGACGTCCATACCCCCGAGGTCCTCGAGGGTCCAACGGGGCGGGACATACTCGAGGACGCTTTCCTTGCGGATGAGCTGTTCCTTTTCATCGAAGACGGTCTCGAAGAGGTCCTGTTCATGCCGAGGGGGTCGCTGGGCGAGGCGTTGGACGAGGTGAAAGATCTCGTTGAACGTCAAGCCCCGCATCGTGGCGGCCAGCCGGGGGACGAGGGCTTGCCAGGGCTGAAGGGTCGCATGGGCCCGAAGGAGGGCTTGCAGGTACTGAACGATCTCGACCTCCGTCGGGATATCGACGGGAATCAGGTAGAGTTCCCGCTTGAGGAGCTCCGGGACCCGGGCGTCGGGCGATACCATCACGACCATCTTGGGCTGGGTCCGCAGGCGGTAGTAAAGGTCTCGAAGCTTGCGGACGAGGCCCGGATGGCCATTGAGCCACGGAGCAAAATCCTTCAGCATGAAGATGCCGCCGGTGGGATGGGCCTCGATGAACTCCAGGGCCTGGAGCGGGTCCCGGGTCTCGGGCGCCGAGCCGCCGAATCCGGCGATACAGGTCCAGACGTGCAGACTGTCCGGCCTCTGGAAGATGGCCCGGGCGAGGGCTTGAAGGCGCTGTTCGACCCGAGCCTCGTCCCAGGAGGCGACCCATACGAGGGGATACCGGCTTTGCCAAGCGTGCGTCAGTTCTTGCCAGAGGTCCATGGCTGTCTCGGGAAGTGCGATGGCCTTTCCATCACCGGTGTGGCGTGGATGAAGCTCCTTCCTGGGACCCGACGCCACCCATCGGATGACGGATTAACCTTCGTTTTGAAAAAGTTCTGGGGGTTTGCCCCCATAGAACCTACCCCTGGCATGCAAAGCTCCCCATCGTCACTCCGTCACCCCGTCACTTTTATCATGGGCAGCCGGTGGATACCGGCCGGCCTCTTTGATCACCCCCTACGAACTTTGACAACACGAAGGTCCATAGGCCGACCATGCGTTTCCGGTCGGGTTCCCCTCCATCGGCTATTGTATCCGACCGGTCGAGTTCAATGAAGCGACTTATGGAGCGGCCCAGGACCCGAACGTTGAATTCGAACCGGCAACTGCCTAACTATATACGGGCATGATCGTAGACCCTGAGGTCGACCGATGCCTGAAGGCGGGAGTGAAGACCGGTATTACCGGGAATGGTTCCTTGTTCACACCTTAGAGGACCAGCCTCACGTGGAGCTCCGTCGGCGAGTTCAACCCGAACGCTTCGAGATGATCGCCGACGACGTTCGCCTGATCGCGCCCGTCCGTTTCCGAGTCCGATTTTCGGGCTCGCCCCAACGGGTCCGGGTCGTAGGTCAGGTCCGCACGCAGGTCCAATTGCAGTGTGACCGTTGTTTGACCGACTTCGATCAGGTCGTCGACGTTCGATTCGACTCCATCTATTTGCCCCTATCGGAAGCGCCGAGTCATTCCCAGCGGCTGACCCATCCGGAAGACGCCATCACGGCCTTCTTTGAACAGGAACGTATCGACGTCTGGAATATGATCCACGAACAGATCCTCCTGCAGATCCCCATCAAGCGTCTGTGTCGCGCCGACTGCCAGGGGATTTGTCCGGCCTGCGGGGCGAACCGTAACGTCGAGTCGTGCGTTTGCGCAGAGGAGTTGATCGATCCCCGATGGGAACCCCTGCTCCGGCTTCGGAAACTCCTGTTTTAAGGAAGTGACGGAGTAACGAAGTGACGGGGTTCATGCGGGATTTCCAAGCTCCGACCATCCCGGAGGTAAAGTCATGCCGCCCTCTCCCGTCGGCGTCCTCGTGATGGCCTACGGAAGCCCGCCGTCGATGGACGACGGGGCCATCTACGCCTACCTACGCCACATCCTACAGTACTATCGCCGGACGGACCCCGACGCCGAGGACGTGAGACACTTGAAGGAACGCTATCAGGCTATCGGCGGCTCGCCCCTGTATGGCATTACGGAGCGTCTGGCCGTCCGCCTCCAGCATACCCTGGATCGGACCCGTCCGGGGGGCTTTCGCGTGTACTGGGCTATGAAGCATTCGCCCCCTTTCATCGAAGACGTCGTGTCTCGGATGGCTCAGGACGGCCTCCGGCAGGCCGTCGGACTGGCCCTGGCACCCTTCCGCTCCCGCTTGAGTACAGACGGCTACTACCGGATCGTCCAAGAAGCGAATCAGCGCCTACCCGACCCCATGACGTGGTCTTTCGTCGACGACTGGCATCTGCATCCCCTGTTTCTGACCCTGTGGCAGGACCGCATCGAGGCGGCCCGGCGGGACCTCCCGGAAGACGCCCTCGTCGTCTTCACGAACCACAGCCTGCCGGAACGGATCCGCCGGTGGGACGACCCCTACCCGGTCCAGTTCGAGGCGACGGCCCGGGCCCTGGCCGAGCGGTGCGGCCTGACCCGTTGGACGACGGCCTATCAAAGCGCCGGCGGCGGCAACGAGGCCTGGCTCGGCCCGGACCTCTTGGACGTCTTGCGGGAGTACCGGAAGAACGGCGGGACGCATGTACTGGTGGCGCCCATCGGATTCCTGATGGACCACCTGGAGGTCCTATACGACATCGACGTCGAGGCCCAGGCCGAGGCCCGAGCGATAGGCCTCCATCTGACCCGGACCCCCATGCCCAACGACGACCCCCGACTCGTTGCCCTGCTGGCGGACGGAGTCCTCCGAAAGGCGGGGTGGAGTGACGAGTGACGAAGTAGTAAAGTGTTGCCTACCTCGTGTGCGGGTTTTTCGAAGACAAGTACCCGGGACCTGGGACCGAATCGACGCCGAGGACCGAACACCGAGCACCGAAGACCGAGCCCGGCTACTGGAAAACGCGCACACCGGGTTTGCCCGTATTGCCGTACTGCCGACATCCTGCATCCTGCCCCTCCATAGGAGGTATTCGTGGGTCCGGTCGTCTCGGTCCCCCGTTCGCTGGCCCGCCGGATCCGGCGAGGTCGACTCTGGGTCCGCCGCGGCGAGTGGGAAGCGGCCGGCCTGCCCGTCCTGTCCGCCGGTGCGTGGCTCCGACTCGTCGAGAAGGAGTCGGGCGACTTCATCGCCCTGGCGTACTTTAATCCCCATAGTCAGATCGTCCTCCGGGTCGTCGATTACGAACGGACGGGGGTCGATGCCGAATTCTGGTATGGGCGGTTTCAACGGGCCTGGAACCTCCGGCAGGCCTGGCTGACGGAGTGGCCGGACACGAACGCATGGCGGTGGGTCCACGCCGAAGCCGACGGTCTGCCGGGCCTCGTCGTCGACTACTATGACGGCTACGTCGTTCTCCAGATCTGGACCCTGGGGATGGACACCCAGCGGGACGCCATCGTCGAGGCCCTGCGACGGTTCCCCGTGAAGGGCATCGCCGAGAAGAGCGTCGGTCGAGCTCGGCAGGCGGAAGGCCTGGACGACCGGGTCGGCGTCCTCTGGGGCGACGTCCCGTCCGTTCTGACCATCCGGGAGGGCGGTGTCGAATACCTCGTCGACTGGGCCGCGGGCCATAAGACGGGCTTTTACTTAGACCAGCGGGAGAACCGCCTGTGGGTCGGCCGTCATGCCCGGGACCGGACGGTCCTGGACCTCTGCGCCTACACGGGGAGCTTCAGCCTGGCGGCCGTCGTCGGGGGAGCCCGACGGGCCGTGGCCGTCGAGACCAGCCGAAAGGCGCTCGAGTTGGGCGAGCAACAGGCTCGACGGCTTGGCGTCCAGGACCGCATCGAGTGGGTCCAGGCCGACGTATTCGACTATGTACGGCACTTGGCCCGCCAGCGGGCCCGCTTTGACGTCGTGGTCCTCGACCCGCCGCCTCTGGCCCCGTCTCGGCGGGACTTGCCCAATGCGCTTCGGGCGTACCGGGAGCTCAACCGTCAGGCGATGCGTCTGGTCCGCTCCGGCGGATGGCTCCTGACGTGCGCCTGCTCCCACCACGTCCGGCCGGAAATCTTCGCGCGGGTCGTCTACCAAGCGGCCGCCAGCCTGCCCCGGCGGTTCCGTAGCCTGGCGTGGCGGCATCAGCCCCCGGACCATCCCTTCCTCCTGAGCGTGCCCGAGACGGCCTATTTTCAAGCCCTCCTCCTGCAGGCCGAGTAAGGCACCGGCGTCACCGCCCGCAAGAGCGGAGTCCCTTACGGGGTGACGAGTTTTGAAATGGATGCAGGATGCAAGATGCAGGATACAGGATGAAGGATGAAGACTTTATGGGCGGGTTTTTCGAAGCATGAGACGGACATTCCGCCTTATTGCCCTACTGCCTTATTGCCCGATTGCCATGTTGCGTCCCGGGTACCTGGCGCCTGGGACCCGGGACCGGATCAACACCGAGCACCGAAGACCGAGTCCGGCCACCGGAAAACGCGCACACCGGGGATGCATCCTGTATCCTGGGTAGCGATCGTTTTGCAAGTGATGTATCATAAAAGGAATCCTCCCTCGGAGGGGTGCCATGATTCAGGAGACCCGGACTTACCGGTGCCGTCGATGCGGGAGTGT
>Ga0079997_111141_pt1 | contig 79395 bp, 83 predicted proteins | sample PerSpoCPS_CMetaG_FD_69200 | JGI IMG/M metagenome (GOLD analysis project Ga0079997, IMG submission 69200) | Archaeal communities from Yellowstone National Park, Wyoming, USA - Perpetual Spouter C (PS_C) MetaG (SPADES assembly) (version 2) | ecosystem: Environmental > Aquatic > Thermal springs >...
AGTGTTACAAGCTCTGTCCCACGTCCCTCCAGTTTCTCAATTTTCTCCAAAAGCCGTTTAAACTGATATAAAGTAACAGAATCCTTTCTCAACATCCACAACACCGCCGAAGGCTACAGCCTGACACGGCCGGGCAAACCGCCCGCCGCACGCATAACATTCATCCATGTCTCCTCAACGCAGCCCGTATTAAAATGTGATGTGGGCATGGGTCCCTATGCCGAATAACTTGACTAAGCTTTTACACACGTTACATGTTTTTAAATGGCCCCAGGAAATTATTTCCCCGGTTTGAACATTGTCCTGAAGCTTGGTGGTCATCTCCTCTTCAGGGAGGAGGTTGATGTAGGTCTTTTGCGTCAGTATACTTCACTGCTCTCCGAGCTCTTTGATGGGGGGAGATGGGTTGTGGTGGTTGGAGGCGGAGATATGGCGAGAAAATATGTGTCCGCCGCCCGTAGGCTGGGTCTAGACGAGGCCAGCTGTGACGAGTTAGCGATCCAGACTACAAGGATTCATGCAGGTCTCCTGGCAAGGGCTTTGGGGGAGCTTGCATGCCAGAAGATCCCCACAACGGTCGATGAAATAAGACATCTCTCGGAGATGGGTAGAATTGTTGTGTTGGGTGGTCTGCAGCCTGGTCAATCGACGATGGCTGTGTCGGTTCTTGCAGCCGCCGTTACTGGGGCGGAGCGCATAGTTGTCGCCACAGATGTTGACGGGATATACACGTCCGACCCCAAGAAAGACCCTAACGCAAAAATCATGCCGCGGATGAAGTTCGAGGAGCTGGCCGGGTTTGCGGCTAATGTTTCGCAGAGGGCGGGAGACTACCAGGTCGTCGACGTAGTTGGTGTTTCTTTGCTTCTTAGGACAAGGATACCGCTCTACTATGTGAATGGGGAGAGGGTTGAGATGGTGAGGGAGGCGATACTCGGCCGGAAAGCGGGGACCATCGTATCCGACTAGGGGATGGGCTGGTTGCTGCTGGAGGATTTATTCGCCTCAAAAGCCCATGCGAAAGTTCTTCAATACCTGATCGACAACCCTGGGAAGGGCTTCAGCCTGAGATACCTTGCCCGCGTGACAGGTGTTGCGCCCTCAACCGTCGGCATAGTTGTAAACAACCTTGAGAGGACGGGGCTGGTCTACCAACGGAAGCTGCGGGCGGTTAAACTAATCGCGCTTAACCCCGCGAACCCCGTCGCCGAAATATTGCAACAACTTTCCCAAGCCCTGCGCAGATGGCCTCCCCAGGATTCTGCTTAATAACAAGGCTGGCAGTGCTCCATCCATGGAGTCTTACGCGGGATACAGGGGGTTGGCGGCGGAGCTTTTGAGGGAGGCCGGTGTATCGGTCGGCGATGAGGTTGAAGTGGTGAAGGAGGGGAAGTCTTACCATGGTTTTCTGATGGCGAGGTATGAGTACGGCGACCCCGAGGTAATTGTTTTGAAGCTCGGCAACGGCTACAACATCGGTGTCAAAGCCGTCTATGGGACGAGGGTTGTTAAGCTAACCGCGTCGAGCCAGCCATCCTTCAAACCACCCCCACCTCCCCAGCCACATCCCGGCCTACCACACGTAGCAGTCATAGGAACCGGGGGAACCATCGCCAGCAGAATAGACTACAGAACAGGCGGGGTGAGGGCGGCGATGACCGCGGCAGACCTGGTCAGCATCTTTCCGGAGATAGCGGAGATAGCCAATGTATCTGCGGAGGTTTTGATGCAGGTCTACAGCGAGAACCTAACACCATCCCACTGGACTAGGATGGCCGAGCGGATAGACCAGCTCCTTAGACAGGGTGTGGACGGTGTTGTGGTCGCCCATGGCACAGATACAATGGGCTATACTGCTGCGGCCCTCAGCTTCGCCCTACAGAAGCCGCCCAAGCCTGTGGTCTTGGTGGGGGCCCAGAGGTCCTCGGACAGGCCTTCAAGCGACGCTGCTACAAACCTAATCGCGGCAGTCGAGACAGCGTCTAAAGCACCCTTCGCGGAGGTGGTTGTATGTATGCATGCATGGCACAGCGACGACATGATATACATCCATAGAGGGACCCGCGTCGTCAAGATGCATACAAGCAGCAGGTCAGCCTTCCAATCCATCAACTCACAGCCGCTGGCCGTGAGGACAGGGACGGGGCTTAAGCTGCTCACGGCAGACTTCCACCGCAGGGATGAGGACGGGTATGTCTTCAACCCAACCTTTGACGAGCACGCCATGCTTGTGAAGTTCTTCCCCGGCATGAAGCCTGAGACGCTAACCATATTGGTTGAGAAACTAGGGCTGAGGGGCGTAATATTGGAGGGGACGGGGTTGGGCCACGTTGCCTCAAGCTTTGTACCCGTCATCAGGGAACTCACAGGTTCCGGAGTCTTCGTCGGCATGACTAGCCAGTGCAGGTATGGACGTGTAAACATGAAGGTCTACGACAACGGCCGAGACCTCATGCGGGCTGGGGCTGTGCCGCTAGACGACATGCTTCCAGAGACAGCGCTTGTCAAGCTGATGTGGGTGCTGGGGAGGTTTGGCGGAAAACCCGCGTATGAGGATGTGAAATCTCTTATGCTGAAAAACATCTGCGGGGAGATAGGTGCTAGAACTCTTCCCCAGCCGCCTCCAAGTTAATAACAGACGGCTGAGGTGTTGGGGATGGTAATGGACTACGAGGCCTTGGGGCTTAAGGTGGGCGTTGAGGTCCACCGCCAGCTCGACACAAAGCATAAACTGTTCTGCATGTGTCCAACGGAGCCGGTGGAAAACGGCGAGGTCGTCAAAATAGCCCGCTTCCTCAGGGAGGCTCAGAGCGAGCTGGGGACAGTGGACCCGGCGGCGGTCTTCGAGTCCAAGAAACGGCGGAAAATCATCTACCACGTAAACCCCGCAAACGTCTGCCTAGTCGAGATGGATGAGGAGCCGCCTCACGGGCTAAACCCCGAAGCCGTTGAAACAGCGCTAACAATCGCGCTACTACTAAACTCCACACCCGTCGACGAGATACATGTCATGAGGAAAATCGTTGTAGACGGCTCAAACACATCCGGTTTTCAACGTACATGTGTTGTCGCGTTGGGGGGAGAGCTTGTTGTCGACGGAAAAGAAATCCCTATTCAGACCATTACTCTGGAGGAGGATGCCGCCCGCATCGTGGGTACGGGGCGCGGCGTGGTGGAGTACGACCTTTCCCGCCTCGGCATACCGTTGATAGAGGTCTCAACAGCCCCTGTGATAACATCGCCCCAAGAGGCTGTGAAGGTCGCCAAGGCAATAGGTGACAGGCTCCGTGCAAGCCGTAAAGTCAAGAGGGGGCTTGGGACCGTCAGGCAGGACCTCAACGTATCCATCAAAGGCGGCGCTCTCACCGAGATAAAGGGTGTCCAGGAGCTGGAGCTTATAGGCCTAGTTGTCGAGAACGAGGTGAAGCGGCAGCTACACCTGCTCAGCATATCGGAGGAGCTGAGGATGAGGCTTAAGGGCGACGACCTCCCGCCCCCCGAGTTCCTGAACGTAACCGACCTCTTCCACGCAACCAAGTCCTCCCTGGTCCGGAAGCGGCTTGAATCAGGCTGCGGCGTCTACGCCGTCAAGCTGCCCATGTTCGGCGGATTGCTTTCCAAGGAGACTTGGAAGGGGATTAGGCTTGGGGCCGAGCTCGCGGGACATGCCAAGGCTTGGGCGGAGGTTGATGGAATAATACACACAGACGAGCTACCCGGATACGGCATTTCAGGTGAAGAGGTTGCCGCGCTGAGGGAGAGGGTTGGGGCGGGGGTTTTAGACGCTGTCGTAGTGGTTGTGGATGAGGAGGAACGTGCCTTGGAGGCTTTGAGGGCTGTCTACGCGAGGGCTCGGGAGGCGGTGAGAGGTGTGCCAAGCGAAACACGGGCCGCTAAACCCGACGGCACAACAGTATACATGCGTCCTAGGCCCGGGGCTGCGAGGATGTACCCCGAGACAGATATACCGCCATACCCCATAACCCCGGACCTTATATCCCGTATCAGGGAAAACCTCCCAGAAACACTTGAGGAAACCAAGAGAAGGCTGGCCTCAACCTACGGCCTCAGCTGGCAGCTTGTTGAGAAGCTCGTTGATGTTGAGCGCGAGGAGTTTTTCGAGAAGGTTGTGACTGAGCTCGGGCTTCCACCCACCGTGGTTGCGGCAACGCTCTCCGAGACCTTGACAAACCTCGGCAGGGAGGGCTACCCCGTTGAAAACCTCAGCGAGGAAAAGCTGTACGAGGTCTTCAAAGCCCTGGCCGCCTCGAAGTTTAGCAAGGAAGTTTTGCCGACAGTCCTAGGATGGCTGAGTCAGCATCCAACGGCAACACTAGAAGCGGGTTTGAAGGAGTTGAGGCTGGTGACAGCCAGCATGGATGAGGTTGAGGCCGAGGTCAAGGCACTGGTGGACGCCAACATAGATAAAATCACCGACCCACGTATAGTGAAGAAGCTCATGGGGGATTTGATGAAAAAGTATCGGGGGAAAATAGATGGCAGCGTCTTGCATGAAATAGTTACTAGGAAGGTCGAGGAGGCTAGGTCTAGCCACAGCCCTGGCTAGCCCTCTTCTTTCTGCGGGTTGTAGCGTGAGAAGACCGCGAGTAGGCTTTCCCTGCTAAACCCTCTACGCAGCATCTCCGCCTCGATCTCGTTAACAAACTCCCTGCATACGCCGCGGGGTAGGGACACTAGGTCATCGACAAGGTCAAGCGCCAGCGGAAGACCTGTGGCTGGGTTAGCTGTCCCGTAAACATAGGAGAGGACCAGTTCCCGTAGCCTGTCAGGCATCGTGGACGAAAACTCAACACATATAGGTGGGATGTCTTCAACGGTCTTCACAAAAACCCTTTTTGTACTGCGTGCAGCCCTGACAACAGGTGCGTTCTCGTAGGACTTCCACCCACCTCTCCCAGGCCTGTGAGGTGTGAGGTCGGCAACCAGCTGTAGAAAAACACGGCTCTCAGCCTTTCTTAGAATAACTTCAGGCTCCTTCCGTTTAATGGAGCTGTCCATGTAGGTCTTCCTGTACCATGTCAATACGTCGAACCGCAGGTTTTGGCCGAAGACGTTTTCGTAGTCAAAGACCTCTCCGGGTTTCATGAGCATGCCTAGAACCGACCTGTCGCTGAGTGTTACGCCTCTCTGCGGCCCGTAAAGGTAGCACATGTATCCGTCCAGCGCCATGGTGGAGACGCGTTTGATCACGCCGAAAGCCTTGCCGCTCTCCACTAGCTCAACTGTTAAATCATTAATCCTCGATATCAGGTCGAAGACCGTTTTGAAAGCTGTGTTGGTTAAGCCGTCGGTCCAGTTTAGCTCCTCCTCCTTGACCATGCTGCACCCGGCCCTATAGCCGAAAAAGCTTCCATCAACCATTACAAGGTCGACTTGGTTAAGAATGTTGCGGGCCGCGTAGCGTTCATAGTATGTTGTTAAGAGGTCGAGTATTTTGAGGAAGCTCTCTCTCTGCATGCTTATTTTCCCTGACAGCCTGTCCCCGTAGAACCATTCCCCGTCATCAACCGGGTCGAGGCCCTTGAAAAGCTTGTAGGCAACCGAGTAGAGGCCGTACCTAAGACCTATGCGGTCGTTTACCGCCGGTACGTCGGAGCCGTCAACAACCCCTATCTTAAAATCCCTCCACTCATCGCTGGCTTTAACGACGTAGACGCCTCCACCTATCATTCGCGATATCTCCTCCACGGTTGACGAGAAATCCGCGATCTGTTTTGATAGGGTCTGGGCTTCTTCCAGCGCAGCCGCGTAGAACTTTTCCTGGAGAGGCCGCGGTATCCTGAGTAGGTCGGGGATTTCGCTACTTTCTCCCACCAACCTTTTCATCCTCGGGTATTTCGAAGGTTATGAGAAGTGGGACCGGTGAAGGGTTCATTTTACCTATCACGTAAAACTGGCCCTCTGGAAGTCTTAAGAGGCTTGAGGGGTCCACGGCTGCTGTTGCGAAAAACTTCTCCGCCTCCTGTGCGTCCAGTGGGTGAATTCTGCCCACAAAGAGGGTGTTCAGGTTTCTTCTCACCGCGGCGTTAATCCCTATCTCCCCAGCTATGCCCTGAGATATCAGGACAAGCGAGAGCTTATAGGACCTTCCGAGGGCGGCCGAGCCTATTATCTCCCTCGTCGTCTCCTCCTCGATTCCCCTATACTGCCATGGGCAGTACTGTGGGGCCTCATCTATTACTAGGGCCACGTTCAGCTCGGTCTTGGCCTCCATCAGCTTTTTCAGATAACGGATGATGGATAGGAAGATGGTCAGCTTCTGCTCCTTCGAGCCAAGGCTCAGGTCTATTGTTAGAAGGTGTTTTTCCTTAAGCATGCTGTAGAGTTCCTCCGGTGTCTTCGTTCCGGCTATGGGTTTGAAGTCGTCGTCGTCAAGTTGTTTGAAATACGCCTCCGCCCTCCGCAAGTATCTTTGCCCCCACTGGTTTACAGCACCCTTGTTATCCCGGTTGTCCGACTTGATTATTTCACAGAGCCTATCGTAAATTCTCCTCCTTGTTTCTTCTAGGGTTTTACCTCTCCAATCGCCTTCCGAGACAACTTCCTCCAAATATCCGAGAAGGGTATCGCCCGTATTGCCCCCACCAAAACCTTTCAGTTTCTCGGCTAGGTATGAGTAGACTGACTGCTCGTCGAGCTGGATGTCTCCCATGTTGACGACGTCTTTGTAGTAGGGTGCGTAGTCGCTTCCCTTCCAGTCAAATATCATGACATCGTATCCTGCGTTTCTAAGCAACGGGATTATCTGGTAACGGGTTAGGTAGGACTTGCCGGAGCCTGTTATGCCGAACACGCCTATGTGGTGTGAGATGTATTCTGTGAGCAGCGGAACCTTCCACAGCGGGCTTCCCGTCGCGTAGTATCCCAGGGTGTGGCTGCTCTTCGACAGCAGCTTCATCGGGTTAAAATCGTCGGGAAACGTGTAGACAGGCGAGGCGGGAGCTATAATGATTTTATTCTGCTTAATCTCCCCGTCGGTTACATCCCCTATCACAACCAGGTTAAACCCGTAAAACTCCTTAGCGGTGCTGGGGCCCTTCCCCCGCTTGGCGTAGGCAATTCCCGGGTTGTAGTAGTCGGTTTTCAGGGCATCGTTGGCCCCGGTTCCACGACGGCAGACCGCTAGAATCTTATTCCCGTTCCGGTTGTCTATAAGCACTAGCGTCTCGGTTGTGACCCTTTTCTCCTCCCCCTCATGTAAGATGCACATAGCCTCGGTTTCACGCGCCGGGCTCGCGACAATCCCTATCTGGGTAAGCCCTATACTGTTCCAGTCTAACAACTTCTAGGGTAAACGCCTCATAACATGCTATAAAGTTTGCCGGCTAGGATGTAACCATGTCAAGCAAGTTTTGCTCATGAGCTATTTTCAGCTCGAGGGCTATTCTTTCACCCATGTCCATCGGGTTGTCGAAATAGAGGGTGGAGTAGGGTGAGCCGACCCCCATGTAGACGTTTGTGCCGGCGACAATCCGGCCTGAGAACTCGAAGACCTTTACCTCAAGCCTGTCCGTGATTATTGCTTCAAGGCAGAAGGGGCCGACCATCCTTTCGCCGAGCCTCTTCTCAACAGCGGATGCAAACCTCTCACCGTATTCTAGGAGCCGGGGCAGCAGCGACTCCCTCAGGACTAGGGGCCTGTTTCCAACTACTACGAAGGTTGGCTCCTGTAGTCCGAGAACCCTTCCATCCACGTTTGCCTCATAACGTATGTCCGCCCCGAAGAGCTCGACCCTGTTAAACATGGGTGAGGCGAAATAATGAACGTACACGGGGACGCCGACCACATACTCCTGCATAATGTAGCCGGCGCTGGACGGAAGCCTCTCCAACAAAGTTCTTCTGTCCTTTGCGACAAAGTAGCCGCGCCCCCCTTTAGCCCCCGCAAGCTTCACTATCACAGGAGGCTCAGCCTCCCCAGCTGTTTTATACGTCTTCGGCGTGGGGATACCGGCCGACTCGAGGAGCGCCATCTTTTCCAGCTGAACGGCTTCAACGCCGATTAGCTGTCTGGAGCCGAAGAAAGGTATGTTGAATGACGCGGCTCTCTCTGGGCCGCAGTACTCGACGAAGCTGCCGTGCGGTATGAAGACCGCGTTCTCCGCCTTCAGCGGCTCCACAAGCATGTCCAATTCGTCGGGCCCTGCCACGTATGTTTTCTCGATAAAGCCAAGGCCTTTGTAAAACTTTTCCCTGTGGGGTTCTGTGATCGCGGCTGTTTTAAAGCCGTGTTTCTTTGCAGCGCGTAGTATTTGGAGGGCTGTGTGGCTTGCCAGAGTCGTTACGGTTAGGTTCAAGTCGTCACCCTCGACAAAATCCCTTCTAAAGCGGCTTCCCTGACCTCCATCGCTATGCGGCGGCCCATCGAAACAGGCCTGCCGTGGTAAAGCTTGCTGTACTGACCACCAACCCCAAGGTAAACGTTTGTCCCACCCCCAATCCTCAAGGCCACGTCATATACAACGATCTCAAGCTCCGGTGTGACGATGAACTGTAGGGTGAAAGGCCCTATAACCCCCGGCGGGGCAAGCTCTGAGCAGGCCTTGACAAATCGGTGTCCGGCTTCAAAGACTTTTTCGAGCAGGCTTTCACGTATCGTTGCAGGCTCATGTCCTACCTCTATGTATCTGGGTCTGTGCTTCAGCCTCATCTGGTCCGATGCCGGGATTCTGTAGAGTCCGTCTATGTCTGACTGTATGCGGCGGTCGATGCTGTGCAGCTCGAGCCTACTCTTCACTACGCTGTAGAAGAAGTTTGCGTTAAAGTGGGCGCCTAGGACGAGCTCCTCAACCGAGGCGTTTCTAAGAGAATATTCATCCACCAGCCCCGCCTTCTTCAATTCCTCGAGTTTTTCCTCAAGGTCTCCGCGGCCCTCCGCGGTGAAGAAAGCCCTCTCAACCCGCCGCCGGGCTTCAGGCATCTTAACCAGCACGGGCCCGTCTACATCCAACAAGCTGTAGGTCCTAGGCCTTCTTACGCCGGCCGCGTCAAGGAGTCTGTAGTAGTTTGCCTGTCCGGTCCTCTCCTCCCATCTAAGCAGAAACTTGTTGCCGAAAACAGGGACCCTAAAATCATTCTCTATCCTGTCGTATCCCACGTAGACCGCGAAACTTCTGTTGGGGACGAAGACAGCATCCATGTTTCTGAGCCTCTCCTGCACATCGGACTCGACCAGCTCGGCGTAGTCGTTCAGCACGATTAAATGGTCGACGACAGGGAACTCTCTGTAAGCCCTTTCCCTACCGGTTTTGGCTACCGCAACTGTTTTGAAGCCCTCATCCCTGGCCCCGTCCAAAACATCCAGAGCGCTATGGCTGGCCAAGACCGCTATGGCTTCAACCACGTCAACATATCTGATGAAGCCTTGTAATAACCGTGTGGCTCAACCTGTTACGGGTACCTTTTCGAGGGAGCTCTTTATCTCGGAAAGAAAACTTGCGGCGGGTGCTCCGTCGACAACCCTATGGTCGAAAACAAGTGTGAGATGGCCTCTGGGTCCTGAGCCGTAGTCCCTCACCCCTCCCACTCCCAGTATGCAGATGTCTGGCGGGTTGATTATGGGTGTGAAGTAGAGGATGTCTCTGTGTCCTAGGTTGCTTATCGTGAAGCTGTGGCCTGTGAGCTCGTTCAGCGTTATTGTTCCCTTGACTGCTTTTTCCACAAGCCTTCTGAGCTCCGCCTCAATCTCATGTAGTGTTTTCTGGTCTGCGTTCTGTATTGTCGGAGCATAAAGGCCGCGGGGTGTGTCGACGGCTACGGCGATGTTAACCTCGTCAAGCACCCTGACTTCATCGCCTTCCACCACCGCGTTAAAGTCAGGGTTTTTCCTCAAAACATCCGCGACAGTCTTGACGTATAGCGATGTTAGGCTGGGGGCCTCAGCACCATGCCTATCCTTCAAAACGCGATAAAGGCTGAATAGGTTGGAGGCGTCAAAATCAGTCATCAAAGCAACCGGCAGAGCGGTTCTCAGGCTATAGCCCAGCCTTTCCGCTATAGCCTTCCTCAAACCCGATATCTTATACACACGTCCCATAACCCTGCCTGAACCGCGAGACAAATTAAATTTGTAGGTAGAAATTCTTTATATGCAAGCGGCAACCCGTTAAACCGCCATGTGCCACTGCATGAGTGAGGAAGAGTTCGAGCTGATGTTGAAGAGGGCTAGGGAGGCTGCCAAGAAAAACGTTGAGCAGAAAGCTGTGATAACGGTCACTCACTAGATTCATCGATAGCCTGGTTAGCCAGCCTATCAGCCTCCCTGTTAGCCTCTCGGCTAACATAAACTATATCAAATTTTTCAAACTTTTTCACCAGCTCAGAGACGCGGCTGTGAAGCCTCTTCAATTCCGCGTCCCTCACCCTGTAACGTCCGGTTAACTGGTTAACCACTAACTGGCTGTCGGTGTATGCCGTTACGCTCCTACAACCAATAGACGCCAGAACCTCCAACGCCTTGATGAGGGCCAGGTATTCGGCTTGATTGTTTGTCCTACGCCCCAAATACCGCTTTATCTTCTCGACATGGCCGTCAACCTTTAGGATAATCCCTGCGCCGGCCGGCCCTGGGTTTCCACGGGCGGCGCCGTCGAAGTATACTTCAGCGGAGGACGGCAACCTATGCACGCTGGGCCAACAGGTTCTCCACTATGTAGTATTTCTTGGGGAGTTTCTTCCCTGCCAACTCCAGTGCTTCACGCCCTGCCCTTACACCGTCCTCGTAAACTAGGAGCCTCATAACAGGCTGGCCGGCTTCGACACGGGCGGCGCGGCCGATGGGTTTACCGAAAGCCCTCCTCATACCCTCCTGAAGCCTGTCAGCATGCGCCCCGAATATCATCTTGTTCTCACGCAAAACATGGTGCGGGTGGGCTTTTATCTCAAGGTAAAACCTGTCGTTCAGCTTCTCGGTCAAGGCCTTGTTGGCCGTAATCCTAGCCGCCTCGATTGATACGTCACGTATCTGTAGGTCTGTTTCAGGCACTAGCAGCAGCTCGTGCGTGTAGTCATCTCTGTAGACACCGGCCGTGTATTTTGTGATTCTTGACGGTGGGGCCCCGTGGATGTATTCGTGCCTTGCATAGGTCATGCCCTCGGGCCTTCTGTAGTTCTTGGCTTTCATGGCCTAACCTGATTACCCGTCGGCTGGTTACTATTAAACTGTTGTTGCTGCGCTACAAGAGACCTGTGGACCTCTATTACGTTTTCAAGTATCTGCGATTTAACCTGCTGCCACACACCATAAGGTGGTTCGAAGAGAACGGCGACTATGTAGTAGGTTTTGTCGCTCTGCTCCTCGATGTAAACATCCCTAATGTATTGGTTGTCCCTCAACTTTTCCCTTATCGCCGCGATGACCTCTGAAGGGTTCAGCGTTACGGGGAACTCGTAGCGGAGCTTTCGGAGACGCTCAGTGACCTCGGAGTAGTTTGCTACAGCCGAGTTCGAGAGGACCAGGTTGTTCGGGATTTTTATGACGAGCCCGTCGTCCGTCACTAGGGTTGTGTACATCAGGCTCATATTCTCCACAACTCCGGTGTAGGCCGGTATAACATAGTCTCTTGAGAAGAATTTGTAGCCGGGGAGAAAGGCCCACTGGTATGGTATGGCGCTTGTGATTATAGCCACCCTATCACCTATCTTGAACGGCCTAGAGAACAGTATGATGATTCCTGCGATGACGTTGGAGAGGGTTGTCTGGGCAGCAAAACCTATTACAAGCCCCGTCAGGGTGCCGCCCGCCAACGCTGTCTGCGGCGAGAGCCCGAAAGACGAGAGTACTATAACCGCAATCACAATGTAGCCCAACAGCTGGAAAATCAGGGAAACGCCTGCGGCCTGCTGTCCGACTAGTGGTTTGAAGGTCCTCACTATGTAGCTTCCGGCCAGCCTAATGATGAAGATGCCTGCAAACACCAGGACCGCGGAGTTCACTATTTGGGCATAGTCTCTAAGTACAAGCCCCATCTCCGAAAGTGCGTAGACCGTAAGATATAGACCGGCCGCGGAGAAAACAACAACTAACACGCGTAGCCTCAGAGACGACATATGTGTTTCACTGAAAGATTAACGCCTTAGCCGGTTATAAATTTCCACAGTTCCTCAGGCTTGAAAATTCCTTTCTCGGTGATGATGTAGGTAACTAGCTCCGGCGGCGTTATGTCGAAGGCATAGTTTATTGCCCTGGCTCCACGCGGCGTTATCCTCGTCCTCCCAACATAGTGGACCTCATTCTCGGACCTCTCCTCTATCACAGCCTCCTCAACATTGTGCTTTGTGTCGATTGTTGAGAAGGGCGCCGCTACGTAGAAGGGGATGTTGAAGTGCTTGGCGTTGACGGCCGCCGAGAGCGTCCCTATTTTGTTGATGACATGACCTGTTCTGGCGATAACCCTGTCCGCACCCACAACGGCGCAGTCAACCATTTTCCTGTACATGAGGAACGCCACCGCTGTGTCCGGCACGACCACGTAGGGTATTCGAAGCATTTTCAGCTCGTAGGCTGTTAGCCTAGCTCCCTGAAGACGCGGCCTGGTCTCGCTTGCGTAAACAGTCACATTTTTCCCCTGCTCAACCGCCGCCCGGATAACCCCCAGGGCAGTGCCGTAGCCCGCTGTGGCCAAGGCACCCGCACTCTGCTGAGCCAGAAGACTGGCTCAATTGCAGTGGGTCAGAACCCTGGCCCCGTCGGGTATCAGCTCGGCCCCAAACCTTCCAATCGCCCTATTCACGGCTATGTCTTCCTGCAGAATTTTAGCCGCCTCCTCGAGAAGCGCCTCCTTCAACTCATCCACCCCGCCCTCAAAGCCTTCAGCCCTCATCATCATCCGCTCTAGGGCCCAGAAGAGGTTTACGGCCGTCGGGCGTGTTTTTGAGAGAATTTCCTTCGCATGGGCTAGCTCTTTGAGTAGGGCTTGTCTGGACTTCGCACCTGATTTGAGGGCTGCTATGGCCATCCCGTATGCCGCCGCAACCCCTATTGCCGGCGCCCCCCTAACAGCCATGTTTTTTATCGCGTAAGCCACCTGACGGTAATTTCGGCAACGGACGTAGACTGTCTTATCAGGGATTAGACGCTGGTCCAGAAGCACCAACTCCTCTCTCCTAGCGTCCCAGAAAATGGGCCTGATTTCTCCGCCGCTCATGTGCTTTGGGGTTACGCCCTTGGCTATATGCATTCACAGTTATAATTTATTGGATGTGCGGGCTGGGATATGCTTTAAATTAAGCGTCAACAGATTTTTGCTGAATGAGTGTAAAGGAGCTGAGGCTCCGTGTTGCGGAGGCTAAGCAGAGGGACGTAGGCTACGGCATAGCCAGGATAGATAGGAACGTGGGAGCTGAGGCGGGTCTCTCAACCGGCGACATTATCGAGATAAGGGGTAAGAAGCTTACTGCGGCAACGGTCTGGCTGGGATATTTTGAGGACGAGAAGGAGAAGGACATCATCAGGATAGACGGCCACATCAGGAACAACGCGGGGGTGTCGCTCAACGACTACGTCGTGGTCAGGAAGGCCAACGTAAAGGAAGCCCAGCTCGTAGTCTTAGCGCCCTACAACACATCAATCAAAGCTGATGAAAACTTCACAAAGCTTGTCAAAAGCAGGCTAATAGAGTACCCGGTAGTCCACCGCAACATAATACCCGTACTGTTTTTCGGAAACCTGTTCACCTTCGCGGTTGTGCAGCTGAGGCCTATGGGGATAGCGAAAATCACGCCAAAAACAAAGCTGGTCATACAGAGCAGAATTGTCCAGGAAAAGTCTTTGAGGACGACCGTGACATACGAGGACATCGGAGGGCTGCAGGAGCAGATTCAGAGGGTTAGGGAGATGATTGAGCTGCCCCTCCGATTCCCGGAGCTTTTCCAGAAGCTGGGGATAGACCCGCCTAAGGGAGTCCTTCTCTACGGACCACCAGGCTGCGGCAAAACGCTACTAGCTAAAGCGGTCGCAACAGAGGCCGAGGCAAACTTCATCCTGATCAACGGCCCCGAGATCATGAACAAGTATTATGGTGAGACAGAGGCCCGGTTGAGGGAGATTTTCAGGAAGGCGGAGGAGGAGGCTCCCAGCATAATATTCATCGACGAGATTGACGCAATAGCCCCTAAGAGAAGTGAGGTGACGGGTGAGGTTGAGAAACGTGTTGTCGCTCAGCTGCTCGCGTTAATGGACGGGCTTGAGGGCCGAGGCAACGTCATCGTCATAGGCGCAACCAACAGGCCTAACGCCTTAGACCCTGCTCTCCGCCGACCGGGGAGGTTTGACCGCGAGATAGAGATAGGTATACCCGATAAAAGAGGCCGTGTGGAAATCCTCACCATCCACACCCGTGGGATGCCGTTGGCCAAAGACGTTTCGATTGAGAAGCTGGGCGACATGACCCGTGGATACACTGGAGCCGATATCGCGGCCCTCTGCCGTGAAGCAGCCATGAAATCCATACGTAGAATACTGCCCAGCATAGATTTCTCCGGTGAACGGATACCTCCCGAGATACTTAACAGCCTTGAAGTAACTATGAAGGATTTCATCGACGCATACAAGGAGATCACGCCTAGTGCTTTGCGCGAGGTTGAGATAGAGACCCCGACCGTGCGGTGGGAGGATATAGGCGGCCTCGAAAACGTTAAGCAGAAGCTTATCGAGATGGTTGAGTGGCCGCTGAAATACCCGGACAAGTTTGAAAAGCTCGGCATCAAGGCGCCGAAAGGCGTCCTTCTCTACGGGCCTCCGGGATGCGGGAAGACGTTGCTGGCTAAGGCCGTGGCCACGGAGAGTGAGGCGAACTTTATCACGATCAAAGGTCCAGAGGTGTTTTCGAAATGGGTGGGTGAGTCTGAGAAGGCGATAAGGGAGATTTTCAGGAAGGCACGGCAGGCAGCTCCAGCAGTGATCTTCTTCGACGAAATAGAGGCTATAGCTCCCCGCAAGGAGATGATCGACGACAGCTCAGGTGTCTCAAACCGTGTCGTCAGCCAGCTGCTTTCCGAGATTGATGGAATAGAGGAGTTGAACGACATAGTGGTGATAGGTGCGACAAACAGGCCGGACCTGATAGACCCCGCGCTCCTCAGGCCTGGACGGTTCGACAGACTCCTGCTCATACCTCCGCCGGACGAGAAAGCTAGGGCTGAGATACTTTACATCTATACTAGGAAGATGCCTTTGGCCGAGGATGTGAACATAGAGGTGTTGGCCAGCCGTTGCGAGGGCTTCTCGGGAGCCGACCTAGAGGCTTTATGCAGGGAGGCTGGGCTTGCAGCACTCCGCCGTGACAAGAACGCTGAGAAGGTTACGAAAAGGGACTTTGAGGAAGCACTCCTACACGTAAGGCCGAGCATATCGCCCGCGCTTTTGAGGGAGTACGAGAAGATTGGGGAGGTCCTGCGGGCCTCGGAAAAGCCCTTGATGATGATTGGCTGAGCTGGGTTGCAGGCCTACATACAGGTCTTGGAGGTTTTAAGGAAGCTCGATGGGAAAGCCCTCCTCCAGAACCTTTACGACGAATATAGAAGGCATGACCCGAAGATAACGATGTCCCAGCTCCTCCAGATTTTGATGAAGCTTGAGATACATGGGAAGGTCAGGGTCTCAAGCCTCGACGAGGAGAGGAAAGTGGTGGAGCTGCTGGAGCAGGCTAGCTGAGGAACGCGTCCAGGCTAGACGACTTTCTTGCAACGGCCTTTCTCAAACCCTCTAAAGCTTTAGCAACCCTCTCCCTTGAGAAGTCAAACTCCTCGACAAGTATCTCGTAAACCCTCTCCTCCACGGGTGGTTTCCATTCTAGGACGTAGCTGTCGGTCACAGCCGGGTTGAGAAAGAGCTTCCTAACGGCGTTGTAGTCGAAGTCAATCTCCACAACACCTTTTTCAACCGCCTTCTCGAGCGAGCCATACTCCTTGACTATTTTCAAGGCCGTCTTAGGCCCCACCCCCTTCACCTGAGGCGAGTAGTCTGTTCCAACGAGGAGACCTATGTCGACCAGCTGCTCCCGGGTTATCTCGAGGCTTTCAAGGAGTTTTTGGAGGTGTATTATCTCGGGCTCGACCTCGACGTATTCGTTACGTCGCGGTAGCTTTCTACGCCCTACTATCGAGAGGTTCCTGACGAGACGGGGTGAGCCGAATAACAGCGAATCCATATCCTGCGAGCCGGAGGCGTAGACCGAGCCCTTCGAAGCCATGTAAGCTGCCTGCGCCTCCCCCTCAGCCGGCGCCATCACGTAGGGGACGCCCATGGCCTTCAGCAGGTCGGCGGAGCTTTCAACCATGTAGGCCTCCAGGGACGCGGCCCTCTGGGCATACCTTCTGGCGGCCTCGAAATCTTTTGCGGCGAGGGCTTTCTCATACTCCTCCAAGGCCTCCATCCTCAACTCCCTCCTCCTCTCGATTGTCTTTCTCTTGAGCTCCGGCGGCCGGCCGTCGAAGACATAGACGGGGAGCAGCCCTTCTTCGAGGAAGTTGACAGTCCTGAAGAAGAGGCCGCTGAGGTGGCTGGTTATTCTACCCCTCCTATCCATCAGGGGCCTGCCGTCAGGCCCCCTTATCGTCGCGATAAACTGGTAGAGGATGTTGTAGGCGTCCAGCGCCACCGATTTGCCTGAAAGCTTCTGGAGCGAGCTCTTCTCAACAGCCTCCTCCGGTATTATGTCACCTATCTTAACACCCAATTCGACGTATAATATTCCCTTCCGCTATATTTATATCAAAGCACCTGTACAGTAATTCATGAGGAAATCATCATTCCTTGTCCTAGTCATTGTACTTCTAGGTTTCGCTGGATATGCTTACAGCCAGAATGTTATAACAACAACCACCACAAGAGTTGTCACAGTGCAGCCTACGACGGTCACAACCGAGGTGACAGTTTCAGGAACCACCGGAACAGTAACACTGGAGATACCCGGCTTCCTGCTGATAATGGAGACACGTGAGCCGGGGAGGCAGTGTACGGTCTATTTTACAGCACAGCAGCCTCCAAGTGTTTGGGTAATACCCGGAACAACTTTCGCAGGAACCACTTTCTCCACCGTAATAAACCAGCAGACCTTCGCAACCACAGCTACAGCGGTTGAAGGCGGTACAACAGTAACCACGACCGGAATGGAGACCGTACAGATAGTCACACAGGGAATAACCATGCCTATGCCCATATGGGGTGTGGGGCGGGAGTTCTGCGAAAGAGTGACGGTTACCGACATCATCACATACATTGTTCAAACGGTTCCCGCAACAGTAAGAGTTGCCTTCGAGGGCTTCACTTTTGCCGGTACAACGATGTCTCTTGAATTACCCGACTTAGGGATAACGACCACTCTCACCTTGACAAAAACAATCACGGGCACTACTGAGAGGTTCACCACAAGCTTTCCCGGGACATCCTACACCACCGTACAGGTAGTGCAGCCGACAACCTATAGGGAAACCGTCACTAGGCCTGGGACGACATACATAGAGACATACACTACCGTCATAACACTCACGGAGACGCCCACACGGACAACCCCTACAGCCACAACCACTGCTCAGACCACACCTACACAGACCACGGCAGTAGCCACACCAACGCCCACGCAGACAGCAGCCACGCCGCCGGCCGGCCTTCCACTTGATCTACTAGTCCCAGCGATTGCGCTGGCAGTAATCATCGTTGTCGCCGTATTCGCTTTAAGGCTCAGGCGTTGAGGGCTCCGTTGCTGCCTCCGCCCCCTCCTCAGCCTTTAGTTTTTTCAGCTCAAGCTTCTTCAAATTAACCAAGTAGCCGGCCACCTTGTTAGACAGCTTCTTGGAGAAACGTCCCTCCAAAACCTCCCTCACAAGCTTCTTATTCTCCTCAAAAACCGCCGAAACCCTGTCAGGATACAGCTCCTTGATCTCTTTTGCCAAGGTCTTAACCTTACGTGTCCTGACCTTGCCCAGACCTCAGTCACCGGGACGACAAGCCCGGACGCAAATATATAGCTATATCCTGACGGGGTAGTTTTCATACGGGATGGGTGTGGATGTTGACGTTCTGCTGGTCTCGCCTACATACTCGGGGGCTGGCGGGGTTGCACGGCATGTCTCGGGGCTGGCCGCATGTCTCGTCAGGCTCGGCTACAGGGTTGGCGTCATATCATCGGACAACACCTTCATCCTGAACTTTAAGGGGCTGAAAAACCCCTCATTCATGCTTACCTCATCCCTCAAGGCGTGGCGATATAAGGCACGAGTAGTCCACGCCAACAGCATCCCCTCAGCCCCAGCCATGAGGCTCACCCCCGCTGGGAGAAGAGTCCTCACACTTCACGGAGTTTACGCAGAACAGGTGAAAATACTGCACGGGACACTGCTGGGCAGGGCTGCCGCATACTTTGAGAAAAAGTTCATGGGCTGGGCAGACGCAGTAACAGCCGTTTCCAGCCATGCCGCTGAAACATACCGTAGGAAGGGCTGGGAGGTCATCCACATACCTAACGCCATAGATGTCGTGGAGAGGGAGAAGATTCGGGGGGTAAGACTTGGGTGGCGGCAGGTAGTCTATGTTGGAAGACTTTCGAGGGAGAAGAATGTAGGCTCCCTAATAGCTGCGGCGGAAAAAATCCCTGACGCAGTTTTCGTTGTCGTCGGCGACGGGCCTGAAGCCGGGAGACTTCGGCAACTAGCCAAAGGCCTGCCTAACGTTAAGTTTGTGGGACACGTAGAACATAGCAAGGCCCTAGAATACATTGCGGGCTCCGATGTCTTCGCGCTACCGTCGATAGCCGAGGGCCTGAGTACGGCCCTTTTGGAGGCAATGTCCCTGAAAACCCCTGTGGTAGCCACAAGCGTCGGCGGAAACATTGAACTCGTTGAGAACGGTGTCACCGGCTTGCTGGTTGAGCCCGGCGACGACGAGTCCTTCGCAGAGGCGGTGCGCAAGCTCCTCGACGATAGGGAGACAGCCGAAAAGCTCTCCGAAAACGCCTACAAAACAGTTAGGGAGAAATATTCATGGGAAGCTGTCCTACCCAAATACTTGGAGGTTTACGGCCTTGGGTGAAGTGGTTGTTACGGGTGGAGCGGGCTTCATAGGCTCAGCTGTCGTAAACCTCCTCCTCGAGAAAGGCTACACGGTCAGGGTTGTTGACGACCTATCAACAGGTGACTTACGCAACCTCCCCGACCATCCACGACTACGTTTCGTAAAACATGACGTAACCGTCGCAGAAGGGTTGGACAACGTTCTCAACGGGGCGGAGACCATCATCCACATGGCGGCCGTCGCCTCCGTACCTGAATGTGAGTCCAACCCCATGAAAGCTTTCAAAGTAAATGTTAGGGGGTTAGAAAACATCATCAAGCTAGGCGTAAAAAACTCTGTTAAGAAAATCGTTTTCACATCATCGGCCGCCGTCTATGGAGACGTTGAAGAACCTGTAAGTGAGGAGGCACCGCCAAAGCCATTCTCAGTCTACGGTCACACAAAGCTTCTAGGGGAGACATTGCTGGAAAACAGCGGCGTCCCATCGTTGGTTTTCAGAATATTCAACGCCTACGGGAGAACTGGCGCGGGCGTGGGGACATACGGCGTCGTGGACAGATTCCTTAAAAACCTGAAGGAGGGGAAGCCGCTGGAGATATACGGCGATGGGAAAAATGTCAGAGACTTCATACATGTTAGGGATGTTGCGAACGCCATCGCCTTATCTGTCGAGAAGGATGTGGATGGGTTTAACGTGTTTAACCTCGGCACTGGACGGGCTACTACAATCTATGAGCTTGCAAACCTTGTGCTTAAATTGTCCAACCAAGGCAGGGTCGTCATGCATCCACCCCGCCAAGGCGACATCAAATACAGCGTAGCGGACATCTCAAAGGCTGCGCGAGAGCTTGGGTTTAAACCAACCGTGACGCTTGAGGACTACATCAAGCAACAGCTCAGCCGGTGAAAGAACATGGTTCTGTCGGCCAAGGTTTTCGAGATAAAACAGCCTACGACGCTGGATGAAATAGCTGAGAAGCTCAAGGATTTCAGATTAGTGGAAAATGAGAAAATAGGTGATAAGGAGTTCGAGCTAATCACGACCGTCTCCGACTTGGACATGAAGGGCAACATGCTTTATGGAACTTTTTCAAGAGATAAGGTTGTTTACATCAACCAGAGAGGAACCCTCACACCGGTGCTGAAAACAATCCAGGCAACCATTTTCTTCCTCACAAGAAACGGTAAAACATACCTAACCGTTGTGCAGAACAAACACTTCGCCAACTATGTGGCCAGCCTCCTCTCATACCAGCTCTTCCTCAACTACAGGGCGGTGGTGGAGGCCCGCATACCGCCTGAAAACCTCCAGCGGTACCACGAGGCAAACCCCGAGGCGACAAAAGTCATCTTCTTCGACAGCCTAGACTTCCCCGGTGTGGACAAGGTGGCGTTGTACGGTGAGTCGCTTATCTCCACAGGTAAGTATGAGGAGTACCTTGCGCATGGAAAAATATGGTATCTCGTGTTTTCGGTCAAGGGGGCCAACGCCGTTCTGGGCGTGACACGTAACTGTGTGGTCGTAACCTTTTCACGGATGTCTGAAGCACAGTTCATCCAGTATGTCGTCGAAAACGTCTTCCCCCTCATAGTGTGACAGCGGCCTCCTTCGCGGCCTCCGCGAGCTTCACATACACCCTCTCCAATATATGGGAGGAGAGCGCCTCGGCCTTCGCGGGGTTTAAGACGTAGAGTATTAGGCGGAGGGTTACATAGTCTCCGTCCACGGATACTACACGGACCTCCGGGGCCCTGCTGGGGGCCATCTCTCCCTTAGCCAGGTCGGTCCCGGTCTTGAGCAGTATCAGCTTTGCGTCTGCGAGGCTTATTCTACGCCCATCAACGGTGATGGACAGGGACACGACCCCGGCCCCCGACCTAGACATGTTAACAAACTGTCTGCCCAGAAAGTAGTCGTTCGGGACATATGTACGTCTTAAGTCGGGTGTCGTAAGGGTTGTATGGGTTGCATCCATCGCGGAAACACGGTATGTTTGCCCGTCGACCACTATGTAGTCCCCCACCCGGACGACGCCCACCGCCCTTAAAACATCTCCGACTACCATGAGCTTGACGGTCTTGAAGCCGGCGGCGAGAAAGAGGAGGGCGGCGGCTGAGACGGCGGCGCCGTAAACAGGGCTTGACAGCGTCAGCTCACCGGCCTTCACACCCAGCGGGGCTGCGGAGATGAGTGTAAACAACAGCCTCGTCAGCCCCCCTAGACGCTGTGATACAACGTCTGCTAAGGGGCCTGCTACCCCCCTACCGAGTAGGAAGATGCCCGCCGATGTCCCAAGCCAGACGAGCAGGTTGTAGACTTCACCTGTTACTACTTCCCCCAACTGAGGAACCACGCTTCGGAGCTGTGTTTGAGCTATTATTGCTTGAGGTTGCGAACATTGGCGAAGACGTATCTCGGTATTTATGCGGCCTTACATCGGTAGCCCTACGCTATCTTTCGAAGTATGTGAGGGAGGGGTCGCGTCCCAGCTCGCTTGTCTTTATGAGCTTAGCGCTCTGGGACCTCGCTTTCTTTATCACGTTGTAGCCGCAGAAGGGGCACTGTGTCTCCGCAAACTTTGTAATCCTCTCCCTCTCAAAGATCTTCCCGCAGCTCACGCATTGATACGTGACGCGGGGGCCGGTGGGTGCTTCACTCATTTCCTCTACTGCAGCTGGGTTGGTTGTTGATAAACCTATATTAGGGGTTTGGGCTGTGAAGAGTTAGTGTTGAAAAACCTAGGGCTGTCCATGCTTGTCCTGGTCTCGGGAGCGGTTGTCATGGCTTTGGAGCTTTCCGCGAGCAGACTTCTAGCACCCGTCTTCGGGAACACGATATACGTCTGGGGAAGCCTCATAGGGGTTGTTCTCTCAGCGCTGGCCCTAGGCTACTGGGCTGGCGGAAGGCTTGCCGACAGGCATGCAGACATACGTCTGCTTGCGGCGATATGTTTCACGGGAGGCCTGCTGGTCTTCAGCATACCCTACCTCTCGCCCCCCGTCCTGGAGCTGGTGGCGGGACTACGTCTCAACGAGCAGGCGTCACCGCTTGTGGCGACCCTTCTGACGGTGGCGCCTCCAACAATTCCCCTAGGCATGGTCTCCCCCTACGCCGTAAAACTTATGTCGCTGGTGAGGAGCAGGGTGGGCTCGTCTGCGGGTGATATCTACTCCCTCTCAACGGTCGGCAGCATCGCCGGAACCTTTCTCACAGTCTTCCTCCTACTCCCCTACCTCGACGTCAGAACCGTCATACTTGGAAGCGGCGGCCTCCTGATGGCTCTGTCGGCATACTACCTGACTTTAAGGGCCAAGATTCTGACCATGGTTGTTTTCGCCACGGTAGTCTCGCCGGCGGGATATTTTGCACAATCCCTGAACGCTGCCGGTGGAGAGGTTGTCTACACAAGGGAGACACTTTACAACAGCCTGGCTGTAGTCAGGCAGGACGACCTACTGACACTTTACCTCAACGGCCTGCCTCACAGCGGCATGTCGGTCTTAGACCCATACAGGCTTGTCTTCGCATACACACGTTTCTTCGAGCTGGGCCCAGCCCTCAACCCCAACGCCTCAAAAGCCCTCTTCATAGGGGGCGGCGGCTTTTCAGGACCCAAATACTTCCTGAAACACTATCCAGAACTCGAGGTCCATGTAGTGGAGCTTGACCCGGCGGTGGTCGAGGTGGCTGAGCGGTTTTTTGAGCTGCCCAGCGACGGCAGGCTGCAGGTCTTCGTCAACGACGGACGTATGTATCTTCAAAACGTTGACCAGAAATACGATGTCGTGGTCGTTGACGCATATGCCAAGACGTATATCCCGTTCCATCTTATGACTGCGGAGTTTTACAGGCTTTTGAAGAGCAGGATGTCGGACGGCGGGGTTGTCGTAATCAACATAATAGCCTCCCTGACCGGCGACACATCCGAGATATTCTGGGCAGCCTACAAGACCGTCGGAAGTGTTTTCAACACTCTCCACGTTTTCAAGGCATCGGAGTATGGTGGAGGGGTTGTGCAGAACCTGATACTTGTGGCCTGCGTGAACCCATGCAGCCTTGACGGGGCCGTCGGCAGAGTAAAAGACGGGTGGTTGGCTGAAAAGGTTGTGGCAAACCACTGGACATACATCCCGCCGCTCGACGAATACCCGGTTTTAACCGACGGATATGCACCTGTTGAAAGAATGATTAACCCCGTGACCGGGAAGCCTTACTCGGTCGAGCTTGAGGGCTACAGCAAGGCCGTGCCGACGCTGTTTTACACGGGGAGCAACAGCCTATCCCTCACAGTGGTCCTCCTCGCATTAATTCTCTGGTTTTTGTCGATTTTCTGGCGAAATGTCTAAAAATCTCTGCAGCAATGTTTCGCCGGGTTGCTGTTTTACGACAGGACGGATGCTGGACGACGTCTCGCCAAGCTCCTCAAGCGGAGGATTCAGGGGCCCTGCATTGTTCTGGCGATTCCAAGGGGCGGGGTTGTGGTGGGGTACGAGGTCGCCAAAGAGCTGGGCTGTCCGCTTGACGTGGTTATTTCAAGGAAGGTTGGGGCGCCTGCACAGCCCGAGCTTGCCGTGGGCGCGGTGGCCGAGGATGGCGTGGTGTTCGTTGACGAGGAGATTGCGGGGCTTGTGGGTGTGTCGAGGGATTACGTTGAGCGGAGGGCGAGGGAGGAGCTGCGGGAGGTGAGGCGGAGGGCTGAAGAATACCGTGGCGGGAGAGAGATGCCTGATCTCTCCGGGAAAACTGTCATACTCGTTGATGACGGTCTTGCGACAGGGCTTACGATGATGGCCGCCGTCCACATGGCCCGTAACAAGGGTGCGGAGAAGGTTGTCGTAGCAGTCCCCGTCTCACCCCCGGAGACTGTTGCGAAACTCCGGCGCCACGCCGACGAGGTGATATGCCTTGAGACACCCACAAACTTCTACGCCATAGGCCAGTTCTACGAGAGATTTGACCAGCTTACAGACGAGGAGACAAACTCAATACTCAGGAAGTCAAGGGAGGTGTAGGGGGTTGGAGCAGCAGTACCTCACAAGCTGGACAACCTTCCTCGGAATACTTCTTATACTGCTGGGTCTAGCGGTCATAGCTATACCGTTTCTGGCAAGGTATTTCACAGACATCGAGAAAATACATCCACTTCTCCTGATAGGGTATAGGGCCGACGGCCTCTTCATAGGAACTTCTCCGATACTGATAATAGCTCTGCTCCTGATTTATCTGGTTATGAGGGCCCTAAGCTAGCTCTTCTTCCCCGCGAGAGCCTTGGCGGCCTGTTCCAGGACCTTTTTCCCAGCAGGGGTCAAAACCCTGCCCTTGCGGGGGACTGTCGCAACCAAGCCAGCCCCCTCAAGCTGCTGGAGAATCTTCCTCACAACAGCCCCACTTCCCCGGGCGAAGTATGGAGGGCTCATGCCGGGCCTGTGTCTGCCGCCGTAGAACTTCCTCATCCTAGAGACACCTATGGGCCCTCTCAGGTAGAGCTTCCTCAACATCGAAGCAGCCCTCACAAACCACCAGTCAGGGTTTTTGGGAGGCTCCTCACGCGCGACCGAGGTCTTTGCAAACATAGCCCAGGCCGGTGGTTTGACGGATGTGTTTGCCTTAAGATAGGCGGCGACCCTTTCTATCAGCCTCTCGGCCTCGACTGAGCGAACTATGTCCACCAACCCGTGATGCAACCGTCCAGTCATTATTTAAATATGAAAGCGGCGTGTGAAGCCACACACCTTACATCTTAAAACCACGTGAGGCGCCTTATCCCCCCTAACCCTCACCGAGAAGGTTGAAGACCCGACGAAGGGTGTTGCACATTTTCTGCAAAACTTACGGCGCAGCCTAAGCGGAAGCCGGAGCCTCTTCTTCTGCGCAACCTTTATCGCAAGCCTCACCGCATCCCTAGCCCTCTCCGGGTCACGCATGTAGGTTTTGAAGGCAAAGTCGAGGGCCTTCTCAACAATCGCCAGCGCCCGCGCCCTCCCACGGTTCCTACGCCCCACCACACCAGCTCCTTAAAGAAATAACCCGCCCATACTTTAGAGTGACTGCCGTGGTTGAGAGGGTTGTGCTGGTTCTAGTTGAGGCGGGGCTCGAGACCGTTCCAGCAGAGATCTCGGAACACCCCGCTGTCAGAAAGTTCGCAAGCAGGAAAGGGAAGAAGCCCACACAGGTCCTGCTGGACAGGTCATACCATCACCATGCGATGAAGCCGTTAAAGAACGGGCATAAACGCGGGAGGCCTGACATCGTCCACTTCTGCCTCCTCGAGGCGCTCGGCTCCCCGCTCAACAACGAGGGACTTCTAGAGGTCTACGTCTCAACACTAGGTGGATACACGTTGGAGGTTAACACGCAGGTGAGGCTTCCACGGGTCTATGAGAGGTTTAAAGGTGTTATCGAGCAGTTGTTTGAGAAAGGTGTTGTGGAGGCAGAGACAGGCGAGGTGCTTCTACGCCTTGAGAAAGAACCCCTCGAAAAGTTGTTGGCGAGGATAAAGCCCTCGCTGAAGGTCCTATTGAGCGAGAGGGGGAGTGTGATGTCTTCGTCCGAGATAGGTAGGCTTTTGGACAGCCCGAGGCCTGCGTTCATGGTTGGTGCTTTCCCGCACGGCGATTTCACACCAGAGACGCGTAGGCTCGCCGATGTGGAGGTCTCGATATGGGGCAGGACGCTGGACGCATGGACCGTTGTGTCGAGGGTGCTCTGCTGGGCTGAGCAGGCGGTTTTAACGGCTGGAAAAACTTAAACCCCATGAAAGCCCACTATAAACATGGCTAAGCCCAGACGTACCGTGAGAGATGTGGACATAGAGTACGAGTATGTGGACGACCTAGGCGCAGTTGTGAGAAACGCCAGGATGCGGCTGGGTATTTCACAGGCCGAGCTGGCGAACCTCGTCAAGGAAAGAGAAACAATTATCAAGAAAATCGAGCAGGGAGAGTTTAACCCACCCCTCGACCTCGTAAGAAGGCTTGAGAAAGTTCTCAAGGTCTCCCTACTTCAGGTGGTTGTGGAGGAAACACCCAAGCCTAAAACAACCCAGCCACCCATACCCGACACCTACACACTGGAGGACCTTCTGAAAAAACAGCAGGAAAAGCCTCGGTAACATCTTCACATATAAAAAGCGGCAGCCCTCAACATGGCTGAGCAGGATTGCTGAAGGATTACTCATTTAGAAAATTCGCCGTCGACGGCGTCACCTATTCTTACTACTCGTTGAAGTCCCTGGAGGAGAGGGGGTTGTTCCGCCTCGCAGAGCTGCCGTACAGCATCAAGGTTCTTGTGGAGAACGTTTTGAGGAGTGAGGACGGAAACACGGTCACAGACGAGGATGTCGAGTCCTCTTTCTCCTACATCGGCGGGGGGCAGAGGGAGATACCCTTCAACCCAGCCCGCGTGCTTCTTCAGGACTTTACAGGTGTTCCGGCGCTCGTTGACTTGGCTGCGATGAGGGATGCGGTAAAGAGGCTTGGGAAAGACCCTTCAAAAGTAAACCCCAGCATCCCCGTAGACCTAGTAATCGACCACTCCGTACAGGTGGATTACTTCGGCACAGCCCAGGCCTACGCCCTCAACCTGGACAAAGAGTTTGAACGCAACGCCGAGAGATACTCATTCCTGAAATGGTCGCAGAAGGCCTTCAAGAACTTTAGAGTTATCCCGCCCGGCAAGGGCATCGTCCACCAGGTAAACCTCGAGTACCTCGCAAAGGTCGTCTACGTCAAGGAAGGTGGAGAAAGCCACACTGCTTTCCCCGACACCGTTCTGGGCACAGACTCCCACACCCCGATGGTGAACGGTATGGGTGTGCTGGGATGGGGTGTTGGGGGTATAGAGGCGGAGGCGGTTATGCTTGGGCAGCCCTACTACATGCCCACCCCCGAGGTTGTGGGCGTCCGCCTGGTAGGTGAGCTACCGCAGGGCACTACCGCGACAGACCTCGTGCTCACAATAACCGAGCTACTGCGTAAACACGGAGTCGTAGGCAAGTTCGTGGAGTTCTTCGGGCCCAGCCTGAAAAAGCTCAGCACCCCAGACAGGGCCACTATATCAAACATGGCCCCCGAATACGGTGCAACAGTAGGCTACTTCCCCGTCGACGAGGAAACCTTAAGCTACCTAAGGTTGACGGGGCGGCCCGAGACACATGTTAGGTTGGTCGAAAAATACTGCCGGCTCCAGGGCCTCTTCTACAACCCTGCGGAGACACCGAAGTATAACGACGTGCTGGAGCTTGACCTCTCGACGGTCGAGCCCTCAATCGCCGGGCCCGCGAACCCCGAGGACAGAATCCCCCTGAAGGATGTCAGGAGGAAAGCCCTTGAGCTTATCGCAAAATACCTAAACCAGTCAGGTGTTAGAGCCGAGGTCATAAACGACACTCTCTGGTTCTACGAGGGCGGTGGGGCGCAGGTTGTGAAGGCTGTCAGAGGCTCCGGCTCTGTTGACGGCGTGAGCCACGGCTCCGTTGTGATTGCCGCCATAACAAGCTGCACAAACACCTCAAACCCCTCCGTAATGGTTGGGGCAGGCCTCCTAGCAAAGAAAGCAGTCGAGAAAGGTTTAAGGACAAAGCCATATGTTAAGACAAGCCTCGCACCCGGCTCCATGGCCGTGACAGAATACCTTGAGAGAGCGGGGCTCACACCGTACCTAGAGCAGCTGGGCTACCACCTAGTCGGCTACGGCTGCACAACCTGCATAGGCAACAGCGGGCCTCTGCCTGAGAAGGTCGCAGAGGAGATAAAAACCCGAAACCTCTACACAGTAGCTGTCCTCAGCGGTAACAGGAACTTCGAGGGGAGGATAAACCCGTTGGTCCGGGCGAGCTTCCTCATGTCACCCATGCTCGTCGTCGCATACGGCCTAGCCGGCCGCATAGACATAAACATGCTGGAGGAGCCGCTGGGCACAGACAGCGCCGGGAAACCTGTCTACCTAAGAGACATCTGGCCCTCGATGGAGGAGATAAGAAACACGATAGCGGCGGCGGTCAAGCCCGAGGTCTTCGTGAAGAAATATGCCAACATATTGCTGGGGGATGAAAGGTGGGAGAAGCTGCCATCCCCAGGCGGTGAGACATTCGAATGGGACACCAAATCAACATACATAAGGGAGCCTCCCTACTTCGCCCACTTCTCCACAGATGTCAGAGAGCCCGAAGACATAGTCGGCGCCCGCGTACTTGCGCTCCTAGAAGACAGAATAACCACAGACCACATCTCCCCGGCGGGGGCCATCCCACCCAACAGCCCAGCCGGAAAGTATCTCATCGAACAAGGCGTCGACCCCGTTGAGTTCAACACCTACGGTGCGAGGAGAGGCAACCACGAGGTAATGATTAGGGGTACGTTTGCAAACATCAGGCTTAGGAATCTACTGGCCGAGGGCAGGGAGGGCTGGTGGACCCTATACCACCCAACGGGCGAGATAACGACGATATACGACGCCGCAGTCCGGTACGCGGAGACAAAAACACCTTTGATTATCTTGGCGGGTAGGATGTATGGTGCGGGCAGCTCCAGGGACTGGGCGGCGAAGGGGACGGCGCTGCTGGGTGTTAGGGCGGTGATTGCGGAGAGCTTTGAAAGAATCCACAGGAGTAACCTTGTGGGGATGGGTGTCCTGCCCCTCCAGTTCGAGGAGGGACAGGGCTGGAAAAAGCTCGGCCTAACAGGAAGAGAGACATACACGATATCAGGCATAGGCGAGGGCCTGCACCCCGGCAAAAAACTGAAAGTTAAAGCCGTTGACGAAAAAGGGTCGGTGAAGGAATTCACCGTCAAAACCCTCCTCCTCACCAAGACAGAGGTAGAATACTACAGGCACGGCGGCATACTACAATACGTCCTCAGAAAAATACTCTCAACCAATTAAACCCGCCCACCAACACACCACCATGGCATCAGCGGCTAATCGGGACACTCTCAGTTTTCGAAAAGGATATCCCCAGGTTCACGGACCCCACAACACGCGACGTCTCCGCGACGTCTTTTTCGTCCGGCGGCCGGACAAATAAGATGCCGCCTCTCCCACTTTCACACAACTCTCTCCCCCAGAGCTGGGCGGTTTCTCGGAACCACTATCTTTACATTTAGGTAAAACATCAGTATATGCGATGGTAGAGGCCCCACCACAGAGGGATTATGAGAGGCTTGCGGATGTCTTTACTGCACTGGCCAACCCCCTCCGTCTCAGGATACTAGACCTTGTCTCCACAAGCGACAGGCCCCTCCACATAAAAGCCGTCGCAAAGCTCACCAAGACAAAGTATAGTCTAGCCTACAAACACGTCAGGCTGCTTGAGAAGGCAAACCTGGTTACAATATATGAGGTGGGGAGGTCGCGTGTTGTGGCGTTAAAGTCTCAGGAGCTTCTTCAGAAGGCGTTTTTGCTTGGGCAGGAGGCATTGGCTGTAAAATAGCTTTACTTTTAGGTAAAACCATTCACACTGAATTTTACCTTAAAATACACGGGTTATTGCTGGTATTTGCCATGAAGGAGTTACAAAAGTTAGCTGTAGCGTCATCGTTGGCTGCATTAGCCTACGCCCTCGGCCTGCTACCCGCCAGCTTCCCTTTCCCACTCCTTCCATTCCTCCGATTCGACCTAGCCGAGATACCTGACATCTTCTCCTTCCTTCTACTGGGTTGGAAGTATGGCTTGGTGACGGCTCTGGCCCACTGGTACGCCCTCGTAGCCACTGCTACAGGTGTCTTCGCACCGCCGCCAATCCCACAGCTGATGAAGCTCACAGCCGTTCTGGCCATGTTCCTCGGAGTACATGTAGGTCTAAAGCTCTCTGAAAAGCTTGGAAGAAACAAGCTGCTTCTCTCGACAGTAGGCGGCGTCATTGCAAGGGCGGGGGTCATGGCGCCGGTCACCTTCGCGCTCTACTACCTACTCTTCCCGAACATCTACATCCCGTTCGGTAAACGGGCCCTGACAGCGGTAGGCTTCGCAGCAGACACAGACCTCATGGTGGCCACGCTGATAACTGGGCTTACAGCCCTGTTTAACGCAATATCAGCCGCCTACCTAGTCCCGCTAGGCTTCAACCTCGTCAAAGCGGTTAAAAAAGCGCTGGGGCCCCGGCTTAAGGCTGTGGCGGAGCAGATATAAAGCTATTGACATACCCTCCACGCCACCCCCTCCCCCCTGTCATTTTTCCGCTACACCATTTATAACCAGCCCTCCAGCACCTCTCTCAGGTGCATATGGTGTCTAAGAAAACCGCTGCAGAGAAGGAGTTTGATGTCTTCGACCTGCAGAGTATTGAGGGTGTCGGCAAGGCTACCGAGGAGAAGCTTAACTCGGCGGGCATAACATCCATCCTTGACCTGGCTGCCGCAACTCCTAGGGAGCTTATGGAGGTGGGGCTTAGCGCCGAGAAGGCTGAGGAGCTCTGTCTGAGGGCTCGTCTGATGCTTGTTGAGAGCGGTTTTCTCGACAGGGAGTTTGTTCCCGCTACCGAGGTCTTGGAGAGGAGGAAGGCTATGCAGAGAATTACCACGGGCTCCAAAGCCCTTGACGCAATGCTGGGCGGGGGTGTGGAGACTCAGGCGATAACGGAGCTGATAGGGGAGTATGGGAGCGGCAAGACCCAGATATGCCACACCCTCTGCGTAACGGCCCAGCTGCCCCGCGACAAGGGCGGGCTCGAGTCCTCCGCCATATACATAGACACCGAGGCCACCTTCAGGCCTGAGAGAATATACCAGATAGCTGAGGGCAGGGGGCTTGACCCGCAGAAGGTTTTGGAGAACGTCATCTTCGCCAGCGTCTACAACTCAAGCCATCTGCAGCTTACCGTCAAGGAGCTGGGGAAGTACATCGAGAAGTACAGGGCGAGGCTCGTGGTCGTTGACTCGGTCATCTCGCATTTCAGGGCCGAGTTTGTGGGGCGTGGTACGTTGGCGGAGAGGCAGCAGAAGCTGAACGACCTGCTTCACAGGCTTTTGAGGACGGCGCAGATGCATAACACCGCCATCGTCGTCACAAACCAGGTGCAGGCAAACCCTGACCAGTTCTTCGGAGACCCCAACAAACCCAGCGGAGGCCACGTCCTAGCCCACAGCAGCACCTATAGAATATACCTCCGCCGCGCAGCAAACAACACAAGGCTCGCCAGAGTAATCGACAGCCCCTACCACCCACCAACAGCCGAAGCCTACTTCAAAATAACCGAGAAAGGTGTCGAAGACCTTCAGGAGGAAAAATAAGCAGAAAACTAACACTTAAATCACCGCCCCACACCTACAGGCCTGCGGAATGCCTGAGACACTCCGGCTGAAAAAGATTCGGCTGTGTAACTGGAAAAGTTTCAAAGACTGCACCATCGAGTTAAACAAAGGACTTAACGTCCTCGTCGGGCCAAACGGCTCGGGAAAAACAAACCTACTAGAAGCATTCAAGTTCCTGAGAAAAGCGCTCGGCAAGTTAGAGGCACCATACGCACCACACCTAGAATGGTGGACATACCGAAACATAGTGTACGGAAATGATGAAACAAAACCAATATTGTTTGAGCTTGAATTTGAATGCCCGGAAGATTATATTGCGAGATATGAAGTTGCTTTTGCGTGGACTGGTTCTACGGTAAAACCCATATATGAAAAATTTCAATTGGATGGTGTGCTTACGCTTGTGAGAGAAGGTGATACAATCACTATAGAATATGAGGAAAAATTTTTGAAGAAAATAAATGGTGAGAGCGTTGAGAAGAGGAAAACTTACACGATGCGTTATGATATTACGAGCATTTTTTATTTATGGCAACGATTCCTTTTACACCTAGGCGGCTCCACAAAACTCAAGGGCAATTATTTTGTGGACTACTTCATAGTTGGGCCCGGCCCCAGGTTAAAGATATTCTCACCAATGCTAGTAGAAAAACAGAGGTCATTATTTTCATACACTTTCTTTAAAATGAAGGAATTTTTTGAAGAAATTTTGTTTATTAGACATCTCGAAATGGGGGCTTTGAGAACCCCGTTACCACTTGTCGCTCCTCTCCCACGACCAATTGCTTTAGAGGAAAGAGGGGGAAATCTATCTCTTGTATTATTTCGCTGGATAATGCGTGAAGGTCGACTACCGGATAGAATAGACGCTGCTGTTAAAAACCTCTTTCCTGAGTTTACCGTTAGTTTTGAGCAAACTCTTGATGGACGAGTTTTTCTCGTGGTAAAGGATTCTATATCTGGCACCGTGCTATATCCACCATCGATACCTGATGGTTTTTACAAAATGCTTCACGTTATATCGGCGATTGAGATAGGTCCTTCAATACTTCTTATTGATGAATTAGAGAATTCTCTTCATGCAGAGGTTCTTGAATACATTGTAGAGGAGTTGAAGGACTCGGGAATCACGTCAATAGTGGCAACTCATTCACCTGTTGTGGTTGATGTTGCGGGTCTTGAACACCTGCTCCTAGTTGAAAGAACAGCCGAGGGAAGCAAGGTTAAACGTGTGGAGAACTTGGAGGAAATGAAGAAATGGATGCGGGAGAAGGGTCTGACGCCGAGCGAGATGTGGCTAGCCGGAATGTAACCAAACCTTATACGTTCATATTTTGTGAGGATGCGCGCGGTATAAGGTTCTTCGAAAAACTTGCCAGAAGACTTGTAGGAAACCCATTTGAGATAAAGGTAAAATCCTTTAAAGGACCCTTTGACACAAAAGGAGAGCGTGTAATATCTGCTGCCGCATATTCTGCGCACAAAATAATAGTAGTCCTAGATGCTCACGGTAAACAAGGATTTGAGGACAAAATTGTTCATGGGCTCAAGACTGTTGTCGGCGAAAATTGTAAACTTAGTGTCGTTGTTTGTGAACATTCTATCGAGGACTGGTTGGTGGCGAATGAGTGCATGGAGTTAAAGGGGAAAACCGCTTTAGAATACTTAAAGAGGAAAAAGGGATATAAAAAACGTCATCTTCCCGGCTATGCCGAGAGAATAAAGCCTGATATTTTGAAGGAAAAGTCACCGAGCTTCAGAAAATTTTTTGATAGCTTGCTCGACCCCTGATAGAATTATGTTTAAACGTGCGTTAGATGAATTTCTTCATCTTGACTATGTGTACCGGTTCTTCGACTAGTCCGTAGGTCAGTATGAGGGTTTCGCCTTTTTCCACGAGGTTTGTCTCCTCCACCTTTTTCTCCAGTCTGTCCAAGCCCTCTGTGTATGTTGCGGCCTCGATGTGCAGGGGTGTTACGCCCCAGAGCATGGCTAAGAGGGGTAGGACGCGTGGGTTTGAGGTTTGTCTCCTCCACCTTTTTCTCCAGTCTGTCCAAGCCCTCTGTGTATGTTGCGGCCTCGATGTGCAGGGGTGTTACGCCCCAGAGCATGGCTAAGAGGGGTAGGACGCGTGGGTTTGGTGTTGCGGCGATAACGCCGCCGACGGGTTTGAAGCGTGCAATCCTGCGGGCCATGTTGCCGTTCATCGTGAAGATCGCAATCCTGCCGGCCACCGCCTCTGCCAGGCTGACCACGGCGAGGGCAAACCTGTCAACTGTTTGAGCGTCCCCCGGTAATGTCCTCCTAGGCTTGGCGGATTTCTCGTAGGCCGTCGATATGTTGGCGAGCCATTTTATCGCCTCGAGGGGGTATTTGCCTACCGCCGTCTCCGCCGTCAGCATCAAAACGTCCACCCCTTCCTCCACGCAGTTCATCACGTCTACAACCTCGCTCCGTGAAGGGACAGGTTCGTAAACCATCGAGCCGAGAAGCTGCGTCGCAACTATCACGGGCTTGCAGGCGTCGTAGCCAGCGTCGATTATTGCTTTCTGCAGACGTGGAACTATCTCCAGCTCATAGTGCATGCCCAAGTCGCCTCGCGCTATCAACAACGCGTCAGCAGCGTCCGCGATTTCGCGTACGTTCCTCATCCCCGACGGGGTCTCTATCTTGGCTATCAAACCGGGTCTAAAATTCATGCCGTTGAGAAACTCTCTTACCGCCTTCACGTCATCAGCCGACCTTGTGAAACTTAGTCCTATGAAATCCACCTGTAGGTCGGCAGCCGCCTCCAGCGCGGGCTTGCTGGATTCCAAGTAGTCCACGGGCACAACCTCCTTCCCCCTAATCACCACGGATTTGTTTGGGCCTAGAGTGAGGGGTTTGACAGCCTCCGCCGATATCTTACCCTTACCCACACCTACAACCCTGAGAAGACCCCTGCCGTCGTCTGTTACCAGCAGGTCCCCGACTTCAGCTGTTGTGTAGAAAGCGGGGTTTGACAGGCCTACGGGGCCCGCCTCCGAGAACTCGACCAACTCGCCCGAAGCAAGCCGGACAGGCTGGGAGAGACCGGTAACCCTCACGGAGCCCCCTGGAAGGTCGGCCACCAGCACACAGCTCTCCCCCTTTTTCTCAGCCGCCGCTCTCACAGAGTCTGCCAGCTCGGTCCAGAAACCCTTATCGCCGTGGCTGAAGTTAATCCTGAAGATTTTGCAGCCGAGGGATATTGCCTCAGCTATTTCCCTTGCTTCATGCAGCGAGGGCCCCAGCGTGACGGCTATCTTGGTCTTCACGGCTGTAAGCCGATATTCAACGTAAAATACCTACACCGAGCTGTTTCAGATGCTTCAGATGACGTGCCATCAACCTCTTTCGCTCCTCCTTCAGCTTCTCCGTGTCCACCGTCCCGTAATCGTAAATGCCTCTCCCAGAATCCATCCCTAAAGACCCCTGCTTGACAAGCCTCTCCAACAGCGGTGGAGGTTGATACCTTGAGTTTCCAAGCTCCCTACTTAGGTAGTTGCTTACCTTGTATAAGATGTCGACACCACCCCAGTCGACGAATTCCAGCAAACCATGCACCGCGAGTCTGAAACCTATTCCAGCCATCAGGGCCTTGTCGACCTCGGCGGGTGAAGCCACACCCTCCTCAACTAATCTAATGGCCTCGTTCATCAACACTGCCTGAAGCCTTGCAGAGACATAGCCTGGGCTGTCGCCGCAGACCACCGGAACCTTACCCAGCTTTTTAAGGAAATCCACTGTTTCATCCAACCGCTTCCTCGACGTCTGCTGAGAAGGCGCCACCTCGACGAGGGGGATTAGCTCGGCGGGGTTAATCCAGTGCGTAACCAGGAACCTTTCAGGGTTTTTCACGTATGCCGCCATGTGCGACGGCCTTATGCTGCTGCTCGTAGAGGCCAGCACAGCGTTTTCAGCCATCTCCTTCGACATTTCAGGCAGGAGTTTTGACTTAACCTCCATGTCCTCCGGCAGGGCCTCCACTACGTGGAAGGCCTCATCCAACCCTTCCATGCCTCTGACAAACTCAACCCTTTCTAAAACTGTCCCAAGATTTTCCTTCAGCAGTCCTTCTTCCGCTAAAAGAGTGAGTGAACGTGTTATCAACTCGCGGGCCCTCTCAAGCGCCTTCATTTCCTCGCCGGCCTGCCTCTCCTTCAAGTCCCTCAACCTAACTCTGTAGCCGTTTGCGGCAACGCAGGCAGCTATACCCTGGCCTATGCGGCCCGCCCCCACAACATCCACAACATCCATAGCCGTCATCGAAGAACCCTATTATCTAAGGGTTTACAGTTCATAACCGATGGTGCTTTTCTCGGTTGCCGTAGAGGGGGATAAACAGCTTCAGACATACATGCAGGCCGCCCGGGCTATGGATGGGGCAGGCTTCTACAGCCTGCAGTTTTATGAACACATCCCCTATAAGCCTGCATGGGGTTTGGCTTTCGCAGTAGCCCCAGAGCTCAGACACTTGAGAGTGGGGCCGGTGACCGTTCCGGCGAGGCTGTACAGTCCTCTGGTAAACGCGCGGTTCATGGCTCTACTGCAAAGCATCGGTCCGGGAGCTGTTCTGGGAATATCGCGCGGCGCTTACATGGGGGCTGAAAGGGCCGGTATAGGTGAGGTGGTGGAGGCTGTCGGGTCTGTCGCGGACCTTGTCAGGCAGATGGCTTTCTTCGAACCCGAGATATATGTTGGCACAAGTGGGGCGAAGCTTGTGAAGGCCGCGGCAGCCGTCAAGGCCGTCAAAGCCATCGTCGTCGACAACCTCGCAAACCCCGCCTATGTGAGAACTTTGAAAAACATCATAGAGCAGACAGGTAGAAAAGACCTCAAGCTTATCGCCCGGCCCTTCACCTACATAGCGGAGAACAGCGACGAAGCCGCGGCCAAGCTGGCCGGCCAGCTGCGGAAATATCTCCCAGACCTTGTTGGGCCTTCACCCATGGTTGAGGCGGCTGGTTTGAGGTATGAGGACCTCGGGAGCACAGACCCGGATGTTGTCTGCAGAGCCGTTAATGCCTTCGCGCTCTACGGCTCGGTCGACGACGTGCTTAACCAAGCTGCGCGGCTGGTTGAAGCCGGCGCGGACCACATCTGCTTCGGCCACCCTCTCTCAGATGATTTTGTCGAAGGTGTGTTGGCTGTCAGGGACAGGGTTCTCCCGTATTTTGCCGGTCTTGGTTGACGGCTTTATATACGGGTTTTCAGGTGGTTGAGCCGTGCCAGAGCCTTTAACACGGGTTGTTGGTAAGGCCGCGCCTCTGGAGGCGGACGACGTCGACACAGACCAGATAATCCCCGCCGAGTTTCTCAAGGTCATCGAGCGTAAGGGTCTTGGGCGCTACCTTTTCTACAGGTGGCGTTATGATGAGAGAGGTGTTCTCACGGGTGATTTTGTCTTGGACAGGCCTGAGTACAGGGATGCCAAGATACTTGTTGCGGGCCGTAATTTCGGGATAGGGTCATCCAGGGAGAACGCTGTCTGGGCCCTGACAGATTTCGGCATACGCTGCGTCATAGCCTCATCCTTCGGAGACATCTTCTACAACAACGCCAGCAAGAACGGGCTTCTCTGCGTCAGGCTTCCCGAGGAAAAGGTCCTTGAGCTGCGGAGGAAGGCGGTGGGCGGAGCTTTAACCGTGGAGATAGACCTCCCAGCCCAGACAATAAAGGCCGGAAATCAGGTGATAGGGTTCGAGATAGAGCCGCACATTAAGAAGAGACTTGTTGAGGGGCTCGACGACATACAGATAACTTTGGAAAAATACTTAGAAAAAATAAGGAGTTATGAGGAGGTTATGCCGAGATATTTGGAGCCTCGTCCAAGAAGCTTCCTCCATGAATGAGGGCGGGGGTGGCAGGCTTGGAAAGGTTCCAAGCCCGTAAACCTGTTCCCTTCGTACCCTCTCCCATGGACGTGGTGGAGAGGATGCTGGAGATTGCTGGGGTGGAGGAGGGTGAGAGGGTTTACGACCTCGGCTGCGGCGACGGCAGAGTTCTCTTCACGGCGGCTTCAAAGTACGGGGCCTACGGCGTTGGGTACGAGATTAGGGACGGGCTCGTACGCTATGTGCGCAACAGGGTTCACGGGCTTGGTCTAGACAACTACATAACGGTTTTCAGAAAAGACCTCGCGAAAGCCGACCTGACGGGGGCCAACGTCGTAACCCTCTACCTCACCACACCCATGCTGAGGACGGTGAGCAACAAGCTCTACAACGCCCTCCAAAGCGGCGCCCGCGTGGTCTCCCACGACTACCCAATACCCGGTTTAGAGCCTACGGAGATACATAGATGGAGGGGGAGGCGCATCTATCTCTACACAAAGGCTCGGCGGCTCTAGATGTTGGCCATCTTCCTAATCTTCTCACCGACCTTCTCGATGGGGTGCTCCGAGATCTTATTCATCAACTCCTTAAGGGTTTCGTAGGCCCTTGGGTTGCCCGTCCAGCTCTCAGCAAACTCGCCGCTTCTAATCCTCTCCAACGCCTTCTCCATGTTCTTCTTCACATGGCTGTCCACTATTAGCGGCCCAACCGTTAGCCCGCCGAACTTCGCGGTGTCCGAAACAGATTTCAGCATATGGGTTATCCCGCCCTGGTAGATTAGGTCCACGATGAGCTTCATCTCGTTACAGACCTCGAAATAGGCCAGCTCGGGCGGGTACCCGTTCTCGACGAGGACCTCGAAGCCGTTTTTTATCAGCTCGACTATACCTCCCACTAGGACGGCCTGCTCACCGAGAAGGTCTGTCTCCGTCTCGTCCTTGAAGGTTGTCTCTATGACGCCAGCCCTTGAACACCCGCATGCCTTCGCCATCGCCAAAGCTGTTTCAAGGGCCCTGCCCGTGAAGTTCTGGCCAACACCGACGAGGGCTGGAACCCCCTTACCCATCAAGTATAGGTCACGCATCCTCGGCCCGGGTGATTTGGGCGCCATCAAAACAACGTCAACATCGGGCGGCGGGACAATCTGCCTGAAATGTATGTTGTAGCCGTGTGAGAAGCCTAGGGTCTTGCCGCGGCTGAGGTGGGGCTTTATCTGTTTCTGGTAGACCATTGGCTGCTCAGGGTCTGGAATCAGTATGTGTATTATGTCTCCCTTTGACGCGGCCTCCTCAACGGTCAACGGGCTGAAGCCGTCCTCGACGGCTTTCTTCCACGATGAACCCTCCCGGCGGAGGCCGACAACAACATTTAGGCCTGAGTCCCGCATGTTTAGTGCCTGGGCTCTTCCCTGGCTTCCGTAACCTATTACGGCAACCGTTTTACCCTTCAAAGGCTCAAGCGATATGTCGCTGTCGTACCATACTTTCATGGACGTCTTTGGTTAGGGCTATCATAAAAACGTGTCTAGGGGCCTGTTTTCATCAGCTGGGTTTTTTCGAAGTATGGGTAGTTGAGGAGTTTGTTTGCAAGCCAGTCGCCCTTCCCCTCATCGCCCTCCAACAGAAGTATTGCGGTTAGGTTGCGTCCGTCCCCTGTCCGATGCATGTTGACAGACTCGATTGAAATGTTTCCCTGCTTAACGGTCAAAAACATCTTGGCAACTGCGTCGGGGCTGTTGACCAAGTCAACGTAAAGCACGAACTTCATGGCTAAAGCCTTCCCGGACTCAGGACCTTCTGCGTCAAGTCAAAGCCCGGCGGAAGTTTGACATCCTTCAACCACTTGCCGGGCGGGACCATCGGAAATACCAGCTCACCCTGGTCTACCGGGACATCCACGGTCAACGCGGTACCGGCCCGTACCGCCCTTTTCACAACCGTCAACAGCTCGTCATAGCTTTCAACCCTCACCGCCTCCACCCCAAAGGCCTCGGAGAGCTTGACCAAGTCTGTTCTGTCGTTGTACTCCACGTCCTTGTAGCGTTTGTTGTAGAACATGTCCTGCCACTGCTTAACCATCCCGAGTGACCTGTTGTCGAAGATAACGGCTATGACAGGCAGGTCGTAGTCCGCGACGCAGGCAAGCGTCTGACAGGTCATCAGGAAGCTGCCGTCCCCATCAAGGTCTACTACAAGCCTTTCGGGGGCCGCCGCCTTCGCCCCAAACGCGGCGGGTAAGCCGAAGCCCATAGTTCCAAGCCCGCCGCTCGTCAACCATGTGTCCGGCTCCCTGTTCCTCCAGAAGAGCTGGGCCCACATCTGGTGCTGGCCGACGCCTGTTGTAATTATTGTGTCAGGCGGTAGGGCCTGGTTCAGCAGTGCTATGACTTTCCATGAATGCATGACCTTCCCCGAGTCCATGCTCATCATGTATTCGTCGTAGGCCTCGCCTATCAGCTTCAGCCTACGGGCGAGGGGGCAGTCGGGCCTCTTTGGAACTATGTGCTTAACATAGTCCACTAGCTCGGCGAGCACTTTCTTAGCGTCGCCGGGGAGCGAAACTGTTGGTCTGACGTTCTTCCCTATCTCGCTGGCGTCTATGTCTATGTGGATTATTTTCCGGTTTTTCTCAAAGTCCTTCGCCGGACCTATCGCTCGGTCTGAGAGACGTGTTCCAACGCATACCACGAGGTCCGACTCGATTACGGCTAGGTCCGCCTCCACACGTCCATGCATCCCCACGACACCTAAGACCAGCGGATGGTCCTCGGGTACGACACCTTTACCCATCGTAGTCGTAACGATTGGGGCCGCGATATGCTCCGCCAGCGATAAAACCTCATTTCCCGCACCGCTGAAAACCGCGCCGCCTCCAACCAGTAGAACAGGGTTCTCCGATTCCGCGATAAGCCTGGCCGCCTCCTTGACGCTGTCGATGCTGGGCTCGGGTAATGGTTTTATGAATCTCGGCTCGGGCATGGTCTCCTCGGCTTCAGGCACGTCCTCCGTCATCACGTCCCTAGGTATGTCGATGAGGGTCGGCCCCGGCCGCCCGTTCACGGCGACGCTGTATGCGTTTACAAACTCCTGCACAAGCCTCCCCGAATCCTTTACCGTCACAGCGTACTTGATGTGTGGCAGGAGTAGGCCAACGATGTCGGCCTCCTGGAATGCGTCGGTACCCATGAATGCCCTGACGACCTGGCCTGTGATGGCTACTACCGGAGTACTGTCCATGGCCGCGTCAACGAGGCCTGTGATCAGGTTGGTTGCGCCGGGCCCCGATGTCCCACTGCATATTCCGGGCCTTTTCTTCACTCTAGCGTATCCCTCGGCGGCATGGGCTGCGTGCTGCTCGTGTCTAACCAATACGCTTTTGATGTCTGAGTCGCGTAAGGCATCGTAGAACGGCATGTTGGCTCCGCCCGGTATGCCGAAGATGAAGTCGACACCACGCCGCATCATCTCCCTAACTAATGCGTCCGCGGCCCTCATTCCACCTCCACCTTCTGCTGGCTGTATAGTAGTTGATGAGCCGCGCCGGTTACCGCTGATACAACGGCTATGGCAGGGTCGCTTCCAATACCTCTTCCAACAGCCTCCTGCCCACCGAGCTCCACCACAACCTCCGCCTCGGAGCTGTGCTGCCCTACTAATGGGGCGTGTATTTTATAGTCAACCAAACGTATTTCGGCAAGCCTGCCGACGGCGTTCAAAGCCGCCCGTAGAGCTGCCTCAACCGATGAATGTCCCTCGCCGTCGCCTGCCACCAACTCTCCCGCCATCATCAGCTCGCACTGAGCCTTGAAGGTAGAGCCGGTCAAAGCTATGAACAATCCTTTCACATACGACCTCTGACGAGACCTCCTACCGTACAGCTCGGCCGCCATCGTTAAAATCGATTCCTCCGAAACCTTTCCCCCAGACTCCGCCAACTCCTTGACCTTTGCGAGAAGCGTAGCGGTCTTCGCCCTATCGGCTGTGAAGCCGTGTTCACGTAGGAAGGCTTCAAGCCCGTGGATGCCCGAATGCTTGCCGAAGACTATTCTCCTCCTTCTCCCGAATACCTCAGGCATTATCGGCTCGTATGTCGTCGGGCTCCCGAGTATGCCGTGGACATGTATGCCGCTTTCGTGGGCGAAGGCGTTGTCTCCTACTATGGCCTTGTTCTTGGGGACCACTATGCCCATCAACCTCTCAACCAGCCGTGAAACGCTGTAGATCTTCTCATACCTTATATTTGTCTCGACGCCGTAGAGGAATTTGAGAGCGGCCGCAACCTCTTCAAGGCTTGCGTTCCCAGCCCTCTCCCCTATCCCGTTTATGGTTCCGTGGAATATTTCGGCCCCCGCCTCTATTCCTGCCAGCGAGTTGGCCACCGCGAGTCCGAAGTCGTCGTGGCAGTGTACCGCTACAGGTATTTTGACTGTGTTCTTGACAGCTGAGACTATGTATTTCATCGCTGGGGGTATGGCGGTGCCTACTGTGTCGGGTATGTCTACGCTGTCCGCCCCCGCCGCCTCAACTGCCTTAAAGACCTGCAGCAGGTAGGAAAGCTCTGTCCGTGTGGCGTCCTCCGCCGAGAAGTGGACGGTGAAGCCATGTGACTTGGCGTACTCGACTGCTGAGACAGCTTTATCCAAGACCTGTTCACGGCTCAGTTTTAGCTTGTGCTGTAGATGTATGTCTGATGTCGCTATGAAGACATGTATCCATTCGGGCTCCACCCGTGCCGCGGAGTCTATGTCCGACTTCTCACACCTTGCGAGAACGCATATCTTCGACCCCAGCCCTATCCCTGTTATGTCCTTTATCGCCTTCGCCTCACCCGCCGAAACAGGTGGAAACCCTGCCTCAATCACGTCGACACCAAGGTCTGCCAGCGCCTCAGCCAGCCTCACCTTGTCCTCAGGCCTTAGGGCAGCGCCAGCCGTCTGCTCCCCGTCCCTCAGAGTTGTGTCAAAGACCAAAACCCTTTCAGGCAGCGATGTCTCTAAAAGCCTTCTCCACGCCATACCGCAGCCCAACCTCCTTCAAACCGCGAGGAATAACACCCACTCAGACACATTGTCTGAGCGATTTTCTTCAACGTGTTTTGTGAAGCAATAATCCCACTCCTCGCGTTGATGCATTCTATCAGGCCATCATATAAATTTTTATGATTTCACCAGGTTTTCATAACACCTCATTCACCCGATGCATGCCGGCTTGAAAGCATATAGAGCGGCGGTCTCCGGGTTTATGCGTGAACCCCGGGCAGGGCAGGCTTTATGCGGTGGAGGAGACATCCTCCGTCTTTGACGAGGCGCGTGGGCTGGGAACACCTGACGAAGGCTTCGTGGTCTACACCACGAGGCAGAGGACCGCTGTCGGCAGGCTTCAACCGGTAAGCTCTGGAGGGCTGTGGTTTACGGTTGTAACATATCCCAAGCAGAGCGCAACTACTTCACCCCTGCTTACGTTGACGACGGCGCTCAGCGTGGTTAAGGGAATTGCGAGGACAACGGGGGTGCAGCCACTTCTGAGGTGGCCCAACGAGATAACCATTCAGGGCGAGATGGTGGCCGCCGTCTCCGTCGAGATGGAGGTTGTGAACGACGTAATAGTCAGGGCCCTCGCCGGGGCGGGAATCTACTGCACCACAGAACAGTCGGAGCTTCCCGCAAACAACACGTCGGTATCATCGGTTTACGGCTCAGCAGTCTCCCCGGAAACCCTTCTCAAAAACATACTCGATGAGTTTTACGAGAGGTATGAGTCCTATAAGGCTGGGTGGAGGGTTGAGCTGGTGGATGAGGTGAGGGATGTCATGGAATATTTCCGGACGCCTGTGTCCGTCGTCCTATCCCACGGCACACAGCTTATAGGCGTCCTTGAGGACTTGGATGAGCTGGGCAGAATTTCCCTCAGGGTTGACCAAGAACGCATAATGCTGGCCCCCGCGGATGTGGAGGCGATAACAACTTTTTAGAAAAACTTTTTGACCGGCTGTAAGTGTTATGTGGCATGGTTGAGACACATCAACCGGTACATCTAAAGACAAAGGAGGTTGCGAAGAGGGTTGTTGCAGCAGGGGACCCTGCAAGGGTTGTACAGCTCTCCAAAATGCTTGAAGACGCCCGCCTAGTTAACGAGAACAGGGGATTCATAATGTACACGGGGAACTTTATGGGTGAGCCTGTTACTGTAGCATGCCACGGCGTTGGCGGCCCCTCTTCGGCCGTCGTGTTTGAAGAGTTGATAATGCTGGGGGCGAGGCTGATAATCCGTTTTGGTTCATGCGGCGGCTTCCTTAAAGGGATGAAGAACGGGGAGGTAGTCATACCGACAGCCGCCTCATACCTAGGCGGAACACTCAAACAATACATCCCCGACGCATACATCACCCCCGTACCAACCTACGACGTTTTAACAACAATAGTGGAGACCTTCAGAGAGGAGGGGTTGAAGACCTACATAGGGCCCGTCTTCTCCAGCGACGCCTTCTACGCCGAAGACCCGGATTTCGTAAACAGGTGGGTGAAGCGCGGCTGCATAGCTGTCGAGATGGAGTGCGCCACACTCTTTGGGCTTGGAATGCTGCGCGGGGTTAAGACCGGCTCAGCCCTACTGGTAAGCGACAACCTGGCCGAGATGACGCCGATGGTCGACGCAGAATACCTAAAACCATTCGTCGAAAAAGCAGGAAAGGCGGTGCTTAAGGCGGCGGTAAAGACACAGATTTGAGCGGTATCCTTCACACCAATTGACAAAAATACTGCTACCCGGGCGTGTTTAAAGGATAGGCGCAGCCATTTGTGGGGTATGGTAGTGGATGGATGACATTCATGCGGTAAATGAGTTTATTAAACTCCTGCTCGGGGGCTTGCTGTGAGGGCCCAGCTGGCCGTTTCAAGCCTTATTTTGTTTGGCGTGGTTTTGATAGGTTTTGGTTTTGTCAAGCTACCATACGTGGCCCTCAACAAGGACACCGTGGTCGTCCAGACCTCCTCAACGACAGCCGCCGAAGTCGAGGAGGTGGTTGTAACAACAGTGCAGACCACCTCCACACAAGACACCTCAACGACCGTCGTCAACAATGTTGCAACCACAACAATTTACACAAAGACAACCAAGACCGTTTACTTCACCATGGGTGTGGAGACCACGGTAGTCGAGACACGTTACTCAGACCTAAGCTTTATGGCGTTCATGGGTTCCTTCCTCGTCTTCGTAGGCATTCTCCTGATGGCCCTCACGCTGAAGGCGATGCCGAAACCCACGGATAAGCCAAAAATACCGGAATAGGATACAGGGTTTATGCCGGATAAAATTGTGGACGCCATCGCGGGGTTTGCAGCAGGCAGAATCAGGTTAAGGGAGGACGTTGTGAGGGAGGTGAAGAGGCGGGTAATAGATAGCGTAGGATGCTTCCTCGGCGCGTGGAAAGAGGAGCTGGTTGAACGCTCTAGGAAGGCGGTGTTAAGGTATGCGTGTGGGATGGGGGCATCCACCCTCTGGGGGGGTGGGGAGAAAACAACCCCCGACTGGGCCGCCTTCGTCAACGGAGCCGGAGTAAGAGCACTCGACTTTAACGACACCTACCTCTCCAAGGAGCCCCTCCACCCCAGCGACATGATACCGGCAATCATAGCTGTGGGCGAAGCGGTCAAGGCCTCGGGCAGGGATGTCGTGGAGGCTGTGGCGGTGGGCTACGAGGTTGGATGCCGCCTCTGCGATGCAGCCACTCTGCGGAAGAGGGGGTGGGACCACGTCAACTTTACTATGGTGGGCGCGGCTGCGGCCGTTGGACGCCTGATGGGGCTTGGGGAGGAAGCCCTTGCGAATGCTTTGGCGATGGCTGTAGTCCCGCATGTGGCCATGAGGCAGACAAGGGTTGGGGAGCTTTCGATGTGGAAGGGTGCTGCTGCAGCGGATGCCTGCCGTCAAGCGGTTTACGCATGCATGCTGGCGGAGCAGGGCGTCACAGGGCCTTCACAGCCCTTCGAGGGGGAGATGGGCTTCTTCAACCAAGTCTCCGGCCCCTTCACCCTGGAGGAGTTCACGGACGAGCCTGCCATGATTCTCAAGACCTACATAAAATACCACCCCGTAGAATACCACGCGATGACCGCCGTCGACGCGGTCATGAAGCTCCGGGGGAGGGTTGGCGAGCCCGGGGACGTGGTTAAAATCGTTGTCGAAACCTTTGAGGCAGCCTACACCATCCTCGCCAAGCACCCCGAGAAATGGAGGCCCGCTACCCGTGAGACAGCCGACCACAGCCTACCATACATAGTTGCGGCAGCCTTCCTAGACAACGGTGTCTGGCTCGACAGCTTCAGCCCAGCCCGCATAGCGGCCGAGGACATCCGAAACCTTATCCCCAAGATCGACGTAGTTGAGGACCCCGCACTGACCGCCCGCTATCCAGGGGAGCTACCCAACAGGGTGCGGATATATCTCAGAGACGGCCGGGAGCTGGCTGCCGAAGAGAGCCTGCCCAAGGGACATTACAAAAACCCGATGAGCGACGGCGAGGTTGAGGCCAAGTTTAAGAGACTGGTGTCGAAAACGCTTAGTGTGGAAAAAATGTCCTCTATACTGGATGCTGTTTGGAGGCTTGACAGGCTGGGGGATGTACGTGAGCTTGCGGAGCTGGTGACTGTGGGATGAGCCAGTACGTTCCCGGGTTGGAGGGTGTTCCAGCCGTCGAGTCGTCCATCTGCACAATAGATGTCGAAAACAGGCGGGTTGTGATAAGGGGGTACAGCCTTGAGAAGCTTGCGGTGGAGAAGACGTATGAAGAGGTTGCATACCTACTAATCTACGGTAAGCTACCCGACGACGACGAGCTCCGGGCTTTCAGGAAAAACCTTGTGGAGAACCGGCGGGTACCTGATGAGGTTATCGAGATGCTTAAGCATCTGCCCTCGACCACGCACCCAATAGACGCCGTCAGAACAGGTGTTTCGGCGCTGGCGCCCTACGACCCCGACCTCGAAGACACATCCCTGGAAGCAAACAGAAGGAAAGCCGTCAGATTAGTTGCGAAGACAGGCATGCTGACAGGCAACGCCGACAACCTGCTGCTAAACAGGTCGTGGAGCTACCCAAGCAACTCGGACAGCCACGCCGAGGCCATACTAAAACTGCTCACGGGGAGAAAATTCGACGAATGGATGACGAGGGCCTTCGAAACAATATTCATACTCTACATCGAACACGAACTGGCCGCCTCAACCTTCTCAGCCCGCGTCATATCGTCAACGCTGACGGACATGTATGGTGCAGTGGTTGGCGCGATCTCAGCGTTGAAGGGGCCGCTGCACGGTGGGGCGAACGAGAAGGCTGTTGAGCTGTTTGAGGTCGAGGACCCCGTAAAGCATGTTAGGGACAAGCTTGCGCGGAAGGAGAGGATAATGGGTTTCGGCCACAGAGTTTACAGGCGGGGCATAGACCCGAGGGCCGAGGTTGTGAAAAACCTTCTCCAGGAAGCCTGTAGAAGGATTGGTGACGACAGACTGTACAGAACGGCTGACAGCATCGAACGCCTCATGGCCGAGGAGAAAAACCTCTACCCCAACCTCGACTTCCATGTCGCAGCCTTCTACAAGCTCATGGGGCTTAGACCCCGCCTCTACACACCGATATTCCTAGCCTCACGCGTGGCAGGGTGGGCGGCCCACATCATAGAGCAGCAGGCCGAGAACAGGCTTTTCAGGCCGAGGGCGGTCTACAAAGGCCCCCTCTAGCTACTCACCCGGCCACTCCTCCCACATGTATGAGGCAAGCCGCCCCTCACGCGTGTAGAGATGGATTTTTTCAGCCGCCTCCTCCCTTCTCTGGCTGAAATCCTCCAAAAAACGCTGAACCTTCTCGATAAGTATCTCCTTCAGCTCTCCCGTCAGAAGCTTTCCGGAGACATAGTCCTGCCTTATCTGCTCCATCCTGCTGTCGTCCTCCTCAAAGAAGTAGTAAAGCCACTGGTAGGCCACGTCGACGTCCGGGTTTCCTCCCAGCTTTCTATGCAGCTCAACGGTCGGCTGACCACCGGAAAATGCTTGCCAGATTTTTTTACGGACTGTCTTGGGGTCGTCTGTCAGAAATACGGCTGACTCCGGCTGTGAGGCGCTCATCTTACCCGTGGGCCCCGTCAACGGCATCAGGAAACGGCTGTGTATCGCCGCAGCCTTGTAGAAACCAAGCCCCTCAGAAATGTCTCGTTGAATCCTCCAGTAGGGGTCTTGGTCTATGGCCGCGGGTATTAGACAGCGTCTTTTCTCAAACAGCGTCGGGACAATCTGGATGGCTGGGAAAAAGACCATCCCTATGTTTGTCTGCTCGTTGAACCCGAAAACCGCCCTCACCCAGCTGAAGTTGATTTTGCGCGCAACCTTGAGCACGAGGTTGTACATCCTGCCCATGAACTCTGTGTTTCTGAAGATGAATGTGCGGTCTGGGTCGAAACCGACGGCGGCGATGTTGAGCATGTTGTCCTTGGACCAGTAGGCTGTGTCGGCGAGCGTCAGGCCCCTACTTTCCTCGAGGAATTTCTCGTCGTCCGTGAGCTGTATGTAGAGGTTGGCGCGGAACCTGTCCTGTAGCCATTTCGTGAAGTAGAACGGTATTATGTGTCCGATGTGCATTGGCCCGCTGGGCCCCCGTCCCGTGTAGAGGAAAAAGCCCCTACCAGCCTGATGGTCGTCAAGTACGTGGTTCAAGTCTCTGTGGGAGAAGAAGACCCGGCGTCTGAGCATGTGGTTGCTCTCGCCGGCCGCCTCAACAAGCCTCTTCATCAAACCCTCCGATATCAGCTCTGTCCCAAACTCCCGGACAAGCCTCTCGTAGTCAACCGAGCCCTCAACATCCCAAGGCGTAACCCTAAACCCGCCTTCAGCCATCAAAAACACACCCCCCGAAAACTAGGTATGACGGGCTGCAGACATTGAGCCTAGACCCAAAGACAGCCACCGGCCATGGCGTCTCCTAGGTGTTAAAGGTGGATAAAAATTTGACGTAGGCCATAAAAGCGACCTCTTACCACTGATGTCTGAAGGTTTGTGAGCACGGCTATTGCTTCAAAGAGGTTTAACGACGAGTTCGCGCTCATCCTCGACAAGACAGTTAAGGTCGTGGCTTCGACCGGGGTTTACACCGGAAGGGTTCTAGCGTATAACCCGGGAGACTACAGCCTCTGGATGGCTGACGTAAAGGATGAGAAGGGGGAGACATACAGCAAGCTATTCCTCGCAGGCCACAGCATACTAAGAGTCGAGGTTTTGGAGACGGGGCCAGACCTCTCCCAGCTGGCTGAAAGACTCAACAAACTTTTCCCCAACCTAGTCGTCTACCACAAGGAAAGCGACACAATCGTCGTCATGGACAGGCTGAGGGTAACTAGGGAAGGGGTTTTCGGAGAAGGCCCGGCAGCCGAGCGGGTGAAACGCGTCTACGAGGAGTTTATGAGGGAGCAGAGGGCTAAACCCGGTTAAACCACACCATATTTTTATACATTTGGCGGCGTTTCCGGCTATGGTTTTTAAACAGCCATCTCAAAGCCGGTATAGCCTCGCCGGTGTCTAGGTGTCTGACATGGCAAAGTGGCGTACTCTTGTCCATAACGGTGTGGCGCTCCCACCCCCCTACCAGCCTAAAGGCCTCTCCATAAAAATTAGGGGTGAGACCGTTAAGCTTGACCCGCTTCAGGAGGAGATGGCTTACGCATGGGCCTTGAAGAAGGACACACCATACGTAAAAGACCCTGTCTTCTGCAATAACTTTCTACAAGACTTCCTCAAAACCTTCAACGGTAGGTTTGACGGCGTCAAGCTTGATGAGATAGACTTCAGCGAGGTCTTCGAATACGTCGAGAGGGAGAGGGCTTTGAAGGCTGACAAGGAGTATAGGAAAAAGCTCTCAGCCGAGAGGAAGAAGGTGCGGGAGGAGCTTAAAGCTAGGTATGGCTGGGCGGAGATGGACGGTAAAAAGTTTGAAGTGGCCAACTGGATGGTTGAGCCGCCCGGCATCTTCATGGGCCGCGGCCAACACCCTTTAAGGGGTAGGTGGAAGCCGCGTGTATACGAGGAGGACATAGTCCTCAACCTCGGCGAGGATGCCCCCATCCCTCCAGGCAACTGGAAACAGATAGTTCACGACCATGACTCGATGTGGCTGGCCCGATGGGAAGACAAGCTCACCAAGAAGGAAAAATACGTCTGGCTGAGCGACACAGCGGACATAAAGCAGAAACGCGACAGGGCAAAGTATGACAAGGCTGCAAAACTTGAGCGACACATCGACAAGGTGAGGAAGAAGATCATGGAGGGAATTAGCTCCGATGACCCTAAGATGAGGGAGGTGGCGTTGGCGTGCTTCCTCATCGACAGGCTTGCGATGAGGGTGGGTGACGAGAAAGATTCAGATGAGGCAGACACTGTAGGTGCGACAACTCTGAGAGTTGAACACGTCAAACTAACCCGCGGAAAAATTTACTTCGACTTCCTCGGAAAAGACAGCGTCCGCTGGCAGAAAGAGATAGACCTGACAAAGGAGGGCAGGGAGGTTTACGAGGCCTTCGCCGAGCTTCTGAAGGGGAAGAAGAAAGGTGAACAGATATTCCAGAACATAAACAGCAGCCACGTCAACAGGTTTCTAGGCAAAATAGTCCCAGGCTTGACGGCAAAGGTGTTTAGAACATATCTGGCCACTAAGGTGGTGAGAGATTTCTTGTCCAGCATACCTGTTGAAGAGATAGACTCGGAGGATGTCGCCCTTTACTACGCCAAGCTAGCCAACCTGAAGGCTGCCGAAGCCCTCAACCACAAGAGGGCGCCGCCGAAGAACTGGGAAAGCTCCATCCAGAAGAAGGAGGAGAGGATACGCCGCCTCACCGAACAGCTTGCTCAGGCCGACTCGAAGAAAAGAAAACGGATCGAGGAGAGGCTGCGTAAAGCCCGGCTGCAGCTAGACCTCGCTGTCAAGGTTAGAGACCACAACCTAAACACATCCCTCCGCAACTACATCGACCCAAGAATCTACAAGGCATGGGCAAAGGTGGTGGGCTTCAACTGGAGGAAAATATACACAGCAAGCCTGCTGAAGAAGTTCAAGTGGGTGGAGAAGGCGGGTGTTAAAGACCTCATGAAAGCTTTTACACCGTTGCAGCCCATAACTGTAGGCAGGGCCTAAATAGTTTAACTAACAGCACACTTAAATAAGGGATTTTTTGTAACTACTTGATTGATGAAAAAATCAATCATTTACGTTATAGCGGGTGTAGTGGTCGTTTTAGCTGTCGCAGCATCTCTGCTGGTCCTGCCGACACTTGGTCCGCGACGTCAGGCGCCCTCGGAGATTGTTGTTGGCGCGGCTCTGCCTATGAGCGGCTCATTCTCCCAAATCGGCTTATACTTCAAAAACGGGTTCGAACTATACTTTGATGAGGTTAACTCAAGAGGCGGCGTCTATGTTAAGGAGTTCGATAAACGTATACCAATCAAGCTTATTGTTCTCGACGACGAATCCGACACAACAAAGAGTGCAGCCCAGTTGGAGAGACTTATAACTGTAGAAAAAGTCCACCTTATTTTGGGAGGGTACTCTACACCGCTTGTCCAGGCACAGGCACCGGTTGCGGAGAGGTACAAGATGCCTTACATAAACCCTGGGGGAGCGACGTCAACAATCTTTCTGACGGAGGACGGCAAGCGAAGATACCAGTACATGTTCGGCCTAATCGCATCGATAAAGAATCTAGCCCTAACATCAATAGAGATGCTGAAACAGGAAATTGATGCAGGTAGACTTCCCAAGCCCCTAAAGATTGCAAGTGTGAACGAAAACACGGACCACGGGAGAGAGTATTTGGCAGGGCTGAAAGAAGGGGCTAAAAAATATCCAGGATACTTCGAGGTGGTCTACGAGGCTTTTTACAACATCGGTGACAAGGACTATACGGCTGTGCTAACTGCGATAAAACAGTCTGGAGCTAACGCGATGCTTAACGACATGAGGCTGGGCGACTACATCACGATGCAGAGACAGTATAAGACTCTGGGGCTTTGCCACCTAGTTGTGAGCTATGGGCCCAGGGGTCCGGAGGGGCGTGCAATCTCGGAGCTGGGGGCAGCGGCCGAGAACGTTTTCGGTGTGCAGTGGTGGAACCCGTCAGACCCCCGGCCGGAGGTAGCGGAGTTTAACAAGAAATGGGACGGATGGGTTAAGGCAAGAAACCTTAACCTTCCATCGGACTGGTTTGCAGCCATATCCTACGAGGCCGCTAGGACGCTGGTGTGGGCTATAGAGAAATCGGGTTCAATAGACCCTGAAAAAGTGTACGAGGCACTCAAGACTTTGAATAGTCCAGCGAATGGTCTTAAGCCATCAGTGGTGGTTGGTGGGTCCATCTACTTCTCCGACGAGGCGGGCGGCCAGATAACTAACCCGTTCGTCGTCGTCCAGGTCCAGAACGGAAAACCAGTCATCGTCTATCCCAAAGATAGCGCCACCGGTGTCTTCAAGGCAAACACCTGTTAAACCCCTCCTTTTTTATTCTGGGTGGTTGGAACGTTCCAGCTTCCTGATTTTCTCCTACTGCTGATAACAACGACGCTTACGGCGGGACTATATGCACTTGCATCATATTCGCTAACGCTGATCTACGGCGTCATGAAGATCGTCGATGTTTCGCAGGGAGCTATCCTAACTTTCGGCATATATGTTGCCTACACTTTGAACACTGTTTCAGGGCTTGACCCGATACTGTCCAGCCTTGTATCCTTTGCTATTTTCTTCCCTTATGGCTTCTTTATCCAGTACAGGGTTGCCAGAAGGCTTTTGACGAAGTATTCAGGGGGCCGTGTTCTGGAAAACAGTCTACTACTTTTTTTCGGGGTTCTGCTGGCTTTAACGGGTCTAATCTACCTGCTCTGGAAAGGGGAAATCAAAGCAATCAACACAGCCTACACCCTCTCCTACCTAGAACTCTTCGGGCTCAGAATTTACCTGAGCAGAACAATAATCTTCGGCTACGCTGTTGCGGTGACGCTGATTCTAGTCTACATCCTAACCAGAACAGACACCGGCAGGGCGATAAGAGCAGTCTCACAAGATCTTGAGTCATCCCTTGTTTGTGGTGTTGATGTGGATAGGGTTTTCGGGATAGCGTTCGGGCTGGCCTGCGGTATCTCAGCAACAGCTGGCAGCATCCTGACAGCTGCTTTGGCCTTTAGCCCTATAACAGGTATCGAGTTCATATTGATAGCTATCGTGGTAACCGTCATAGGGGGGATGGGGAACTTCCTAGGTGCATTCCTAGGCTCGCTAGCATTTGCTGTCGTAGAGTCTTTCAGTGTTCTGTTTATCGGGCCAGCATACTCCAAGGCGGTGGCCCTCGCGTTCATGGTGCTTGTGCTCCTATTCAGACCACAAGGCATTTTCGGGGAGAGGATAAGGATTTGAAACCCGAACTCAGGCTTCGCCAACCAGCTGCTGCACTGGCCCTACTAGGCCTACTTACCGTGATTGTGTTGCTCGTTTCCCGGGTTGAGCCGTTTCTCGCCATATTCTGGTATTTCGTACTAATGTACTCGCTTTACTCGCTTTCGTGGAACATAGCCGGTGGGCTTGCTGGGCTTTTCTCACTCGGTCACTCCATATTTTTCGGCACAGCGGCATTTCTCTTCGCACACCTCACAAGGCTTCAGCTCAACCCCGTCCTTTCTGTCATATTAGCTGCAGCAGTTGGAACGCTTGCCGTAGGCCCGCTGGTTCCCGCCCTCAAACTTAGAGGCCCTTTTTTCATGCTGTCCACCTACGCTCTATCGGTGGCGGCATATTTCCTGATTTTAAACGCAGACTGGTTCAGCGGGGGAGGGTCTGGGATAGTGATTAGGCTTGAACCAGTCTTTACAAGGGATGTGGTACTTGTTTTCGCGTATTGTTTGCTAGCTCTAGGCTCTATCGTCTTCATCCTACTTAAATCAAGCTATTTCGGCTTGGCTATGGCCTCGGTGAGGGATGATGAGGAGGGTGCGCAGAGTCTCGGCATACCGCCTGCACGGGTAAAGGTTGCCGCAATAATGCTGAGCGCTTTTTTCGCAGGTTTGGCGGGGTCTTTGCATGCATTCTGGCTGGCCTACGTCCATGTCGACGCATTCAACACTACAACAGTCAGCCTGCTGGCCGCTGTCCTCACACTACTAGGGGGGAAGACCCTGCTCGTCGGCTCTCTCCTCGGCGGATTCGTCAACTCAATCCTATACTTCTATGTAACAGCGGGGCTAGGGGAGGCCACACTACTCTTCTACGGAGCATTATTGGCTGCAGTGGTACTCATAGAGCCTGATGGAGTAGCGAAAATCTTGTACAAAATAACAAAGCTGGATATTTTCAATACCTAAGCCATCCGGAGATTATGTCTTTTAAACGCTCCTCAACCTTTTCACGTTCAGCTTCAAGAATAATCTTCCCATCACGCATCACACACACAAAGTCAGCCAAAGATATTGCGCTCCTCACGTTCTGCTCCACAAGGATTACTGTTTTACCAATATCTCTTAGTCTGCCAATCTGCTTGTAGATTGAGTTGGCGATTTTTGGGGAGAGACCTGCCGAGGGTTCGTCAATGAGTAGGACTTGCGGGTCGTTCACCAACAACCTAGCTATCTCGAGGAGCCGTGCCTGCCCACCGCTCAGAAGTATAGCTTTCCGGTTTCTCAGTTCCTGGATTAGCGGGAAAAGCATGTAGACCTGCTGTATGCGATTCTCTAACAGTTCTCTATCGTTACGTATTGCCCAACCACCCATCCGTAGGTTTTCCTCAACTGTTAGGTGTGGGAAAATGCTGCGCCTCTGCATGACGTACCCCAAACCCAGCCTCACAAGCTCATGCGGCCTCATTCCGGTAATGTCACGTCCGTCCAAAGCAATACGCCCCGAGAGAACTTTAGTGAGGCCGAAAATTGTCTTTAGTAGTGTAGATTTCCCTGAGCCGTTTGGCCCTATGACGAGAGTGATCGCCGCTTTGGTAGCATGCATGTTGACGTCTTTGAGTACGGGTGTGTCGTTGTAGCCTGAGGATAGAGCGGTAATTTCTATGAAAGACATGTCAGCTGCCTAGGTATGAATCTATGACCTCGGCGCTTGTGAGCACGTGATGTGGGACACCGTTCGCTATCACCGCCCCCTCACTCATGGCAACTACCCTGTCGCAAAAACTTGTAACAACCTGCATATTGTGCTCAACCATTAACATGGCAGCACCTCTTTCCTTCAACTCCATCAGCAATTCTCTGAGCTTTTCTATCATGACGGGGTTCAGTCCAGCCGTAGGCTCGTCAAGGAGGAAAACTTTTGGATTCGTCAAGAGTGCTCGCGCAATTTCGAGGAGACGTTGCTGACCACCTGAAAGTGCCGAGGCCTGCAAATTCCTCTTTTCCCAAAGCTCTAGGCTTTTAAGCAGCTTCACAGCATTTTCATAGGCTTTCTCACGCGCAGACCTGTTGTAGGATAGAGCCGCGAGGAGATTCTCCCAAACGGTCAACGATCTGAAGATCTTTGGGACTTGGAAGGTTCTCGCAACTCCTTGGCTTGCAATCTTGTGGGGTTCAACGCCGGTTATATCCGTGCCCAATGCGAAAACTTTCCCCGAATCAGGCCTGTAGTACCCCGTTATTATATTAACGAGAGTAGTCTTGCCTGAGCCATTAGGTCCGATAACGCCCACAATTTCCCCCGGCTTGACCTCGATGGAAACATCCTTTAACGCCACAACCCCTCCGAAAAACTTAGAAACATTTCTTACCTCAAGCATCCCTAGGTTTTGCAGCCATTATTCCCATTTTAGCTTTCCTCCCAAACCCCTATGCCTCGAAAGTGAAGGGAGAACACACTACCTGACAGTTGTAACGTCTGAAGAGGCTTTCAATTAATTGGTTGTGTAAAAATGTGTAAGTATGTAGATTTCTTTTATTTCCTCGGAAAGTTTATTTTAAGTATTTACTGAAAAGATATTAGACAATTCATATATACTAATAGATGAGGAACATGTCCCAGATAGCTGTTTTTGGAAAGGAAGCGGTTAAGGCACCGCAGGTAAGCAAGCTCTGCATTATCCTGTCGAAGGGCTCGCTTGACATGGCGTACCCTGCGTTCATGCTGGCGAACGCTGCGGCGGCGATGGGCTACGAGGTCCACCTCTTCTTCACATTCTGGGGGATGAACGTAATCGACAAACGCAAGATAGACAACCTCAAAGTCTCGTCGGTCGGAAACCCTGGACTGCCCCTGCCCAACATCCTCGGAATGCTCCCCGGAATGACCAGCATGGTTACAGGGATGTTGAAGGGGAAGATGGCGAAGCAGAAGGTCCCAACGATTAGGGAGCTGGTTAAGACAGCTAAGGACCTCGGCGTAAAGCTTCACGCATGCTCGACAACCATGGACGTCATGGGCCTGAAGAAAGAGGACTTCATACCGGAGGTCGACGACATAGTGGGCGCGGCAACATTCATCCAGCTGAGCGAAGGCGGCCAGGTGATCTTCATCTAGAACGGTGGTAGCCATGTCCGCTCAGCAGAGACGTATAATCGATTCGCGCGGCAGCTTCTGCCCAGGGCCCTTGACAGACCTCTTCAAGGCATATCGGGAGGCGAAGAACGGCGACGTGCTCGAGCTGTGGGCCACGGACCCCGCGGCCAAGGCCGATGTTCAGGCATGGGCCAAAAAGACCGGCAACGTTGTTGAGGAGATTGTTGATGAGCAGGGGTACGTCCGGATAGTGGTGAGGGTTACCGCTAAGGGTGGCTAGATTGCACAGGGTTGTCGTGGTCGGCGGCGGGACCGGCGGGACGCTGGCGGCAAACATCCTAGCATCCCAGCTCAGACAAGAAATAGACTCCGGTAAAGCATCCGTGACACTTCTGAGCGAAACAAGCCAGCACATATTTCAGCCCGCCAACCTAGACATAGCGTTCAAGGGCGCCGACCCAAACAAATTCATCAGGGATGAAAAGAGGCTGCTATCCAAGAGGGTGAAGTTTGTAAATGAAGGCGTCGAAAGGGTTGACCTTGGGAGTAGAAAGGTTTACACGGCATCAGGAAATGTGCTGGAGTACGAATACCTCGTCATAGCCACAGGCTCATCCGCCGACCCAAGTCTCACACCTGGGCTGGCCGAGGCAGCCTACAACTTCCACACAGGGCCATGGGACGCGGCCAAGATTTGGAACGCCCTACAATCCTTTGACGGAGGCAGGGTCGTGGTCGCAATCGCAGGTGTCCCCCACAAATGCCCGCCCTCACCGACGGAGGCCGTCTTCCTACTCGACGACTACTTCAGGAAGAGAGGCTTGAGGGACAGGGTTGAGATCACGTTTCTAACACCCTACCCCCACGCCTACCCGGCGAAGCCCATCGCAGAAGTGGTTGAGCCCCTGCTTGAGAGACGCGGCATAGCCGTCAACACCTTCTTCAACCTCGAGAGCGTCGACCCCGTGAAAAAGAGGGTTTACTCGCTGGAGGGCGAGGAGGTCGGTTATGACATGTTGATCGCCATCCCGCCACATAGGGGTTCAAGGCTCGCGGTCAGGTCTGAGATAGGGGACAGGGACGGCTGGATAAACGCCGACAAACACACGATGAATATAGACGGATACGACGAAGCCTTCGCAATAGGTGACGCTACAAACATACCCATCTCAAAATCCGGTGTTGTGGCCCACCTACAGGCAGGGGTGGTCGCCCACAACATCGTCTCCGAGATCAAAGGCCATGACGGGAAGAAGGCTTTTAACGGCAGGATAAACTGCCCGCTGGAGGTAGGCGGGGGAAGGGCCTTGTTTGTGGCGGGAACGTATGAGAAACCGCCGAAGCCGATGAAGCCAACCCGTATAAAGTATCTGATGAAGAAATCTTTCGCGACAATCTACTGGTACATGTTGACGGGTAGGCTGGAGCCGTTGTTCAACCTGTATTTCAGGGAGGTGTGATGCCTTGGCGGTTGCACCGACCCTGCTTTCGGACGAGTTCTACGAAAGGCTTGCCGAGTTCTGCAAAGGCCAGGCTAACCCGAAAAGGCTTAAGATAATAAACCTACTCGCCAACGGCGAAAAATCAGTCAGCGAAATATCAAACATCCTAAACATACCTCAGGCAAACCTTTCACAACACCTCAGCTACATGCGGCGCGCGGGCGTTCTAAAGTCCAGGAGAGAGGGGGCAACGGTCTACTACAGGCTGGCGGACGAGCGCATAGCTCAGGCCTGCAGCCTTCTCAAACAGATGATGATGGAGAGGTTTGGGTTAGGAAACCCCTGACGATGCTTTCAAACTCCTCCGGCTTTTCTTCGTGCGGGAGATGGCCCGTCCCATCAACAACAACCACGCTCCAGCCCCTTTTTTCCGAAACCTCGTAACCGACCGATATCGGCACCCATCGGTCGTCGCTACCCCACACCATCAAAACCGGCGATTTAACCCTCTCCAGCATCTCCAGACTGAATCCCTCCGTAAGGTTGAAGGCATCCAAAAGAGTTGCAGGATTTTTCTTAATCGATAAGAGATATCCCTCAACCATTTCGTCGTCGACAACTTCTTCCCTCTGGCATGCGTTGCGGAGGGCTCTACCCACAAACCTGCGGTTAACCAGAAACCCTGCGAGAAGCCGGCCTACGGCGCGTCTCCGCGCCAGCTCGACGTAGAAAGGCCTCCTACCCCTACTGAATGTCATAAAGCCTGGGGCGGCCAAAACTGTTGCCCAAACCCTCTCCGGATAGGCGGCCGCAAGGTAGGAGGCCACCACACCGCCCATTGAATGGCCCACCACAGCGAAACGCTCCACAGCTAGAGCGTCCATCAGAGCCGTGATATGTGTCCCCACCCCGTCCAGCGAAAGCCCCCCGGGCAGGGGCTGTGAGTTGCCGAAGCCCGGCAGGTCTACTGCGACAACGTGAAACCGGGCGGACAGCGGCCCATAAACCTTCCTCCATGTGAAGGATGAGGCAGCCCACCCGTGTATAAGCAGGACGGCGGGCCCCGACCCCATGCTGACGTAGAACGTCTCGAGGCCGTTAACCTCTTTCAAAGAACCTGTCCTGAGATGTGTTTCCCACCCCTGCATGCTACAGTAGGTCCGGCATTGGTTTAAAGGGTTTCTGGTATGTGCAGAGGTTTTATTGTGGACATGCAATGATGTGTCTGGGTTGTCGGCTGTAGGTCTTGTCGGCTTGGGTGTGATGGGTGAGAACCTTGCGAAAAACATCGCCTCCAAGGGCTATACCCTGACGGTGTATAATAGGACGGCTGAGAGGACTCGGAGCTTCACGGAGTCGGTGAAGGGTGTTTTTGACATCAAGCCTGCGTACAGCTTGGAAGAGTTCGTCAGAAGCCTTGAGAGGCCTCGGAAGATCATATTGATGGTTCAGGCGGGTAGGGCTGTCGACTCTGTTCTGACACAGCTGGCGCCAGTCCTGGACAAAGGTGACATGGTTTTTGACTGCGGGAACTCATACTTCAGGGATACCGAGAGGAGGCAGCTTCAGTTTGAACCCCTCGGTGTGAGGTTGGCCGGGGTCGGTGTCAGCGGCGGCGAGGAGGGGGCGTTGAAAGGGCCCTCCATAATGTTCGGCGGAGACCACAAAGCCTACGTAGAGACGAGAAGTCTTTGGGAGGACATAGCGGCGAAGTATTCGGGGGAGCCGTGCGCGGGATACATGGGGAAAGGTGGGGCCGGACACTTCGTCAAAATGGTTCACAACGGGATTGAGTACGCCGTCCTCCAGCTCATCGCCGAAACATACGACATCCTGCACACGGGTCTGGGGAGAACAGCCGAGGAAATAGCTGGAATATTCAGGGAGTGGTTGCGTGGTGAGAACAGCTCATACCTGCTTGAAATAGCCGTAGACGCTCTTTCGGTAATCGATGAGGAGACGCAGCAACCCCTCGTGGAACTTGTTTTGGACAAGGCTGAGCAGAAGGGGACGGGGCGCTGGTCTGTCCAGACGGCTGCCGAGCTAGGCGTCCCGACCCCGTCGATAGACGCGGCTGTATCCGCCCGTAACCTCTCATCTCTCAAGGATAAACGCGTCAAGATTTCGAGGCTCTATGGAGGAAGAACCCCGCAAACATCATTCGACGATGTGCAGGATAAGCTGGGTCAAGCCTATTGGTGCACGGCGGCGGTAAGCTACCTTCAGGGCCTCGACCTCATACAAACAGCCTCAAACACCTACGGATACGGGGTAAACCTAGACGAGGTTGTGAGGGTTTGGAGGGCGGGGTGCATAATAAGGTCCGCGTTCCTATCAACAATCCGCCAAGCAATAGAGGAGGCAGGCCCCGGCGAAGTCCTCATGGAAAGTAGGACGCTTAGGGACCTTTTTGTGGATAGGGAGTCTGGATGGGCTGAGGTTTTGAGGTTTTCAAAGGAGGCGGCGATACCGACGCCTGTAATGGATGCATCATACAACTACTACCTATCGCTCAAAAGAGAGAGGCTGCCTGCAAACATTATTCAAGCTTTGCGCGACAGGTTCGGAAGCCATACATACGAGCGCGTAGACAGGCCCGGCCGCTTCCACTCCGATTGGAGGCCTCGGCAGAATAGGTAGGGGGAGGTGGTTGTTGGAGCCATCTTTCAAAGCAATATCTCCCAGCGAGTTCTTCTACAAGAACCGCGACATAGCAGGTTTCAGCAGCCCAGCCAGAAGCCTCTACATGAGCATACGGGAGCTTGTCGAGAACTCGCTCGACGCCGCAGAGGTCGGCCGCATACTTCCAGACATATACGTGGAGCTGGCGGAGGAGGATTCGGAGAATGGGGTTTTCCGTCTCAAGGTTGTCGACAACGGTGTAGGGGTGCCCGGCGACAAGATACCAAACGCCTTTGCAACAGTTCTCTACGGAAGCAAGTACGGGTTCCGCCAGTCTAGGGGGACCTTCGGCCTCGGAGGCACGATGGCCCTCCTGTACGGCCAGATAACGACAAACAGGCCTGCGAGGGTTGCGTCAAGCACGGACGGAAAAACAATGTACGTCTATGAGCTGATGATAGATGTTGTGGAGAACAAGCCCCGGGTGATCTCCTCAGAGCGTAGGCCAAGCCCCAACGGCTGGAGGGGGACATCGGTTGAGTTCAGCCTTGAAGCAGACTATACGGGGAGCAGGGCCAAGATACTTGACTACTTCAAACACACCGCCGTGGTAAACCCGCACGCAACCCTGACCTTCGTCGACAGCCGGGGAAGGCTATACCATTACCCCCGCACCGTTGAGAAAGTCCCTGAACCACCCAAGGAGACACTACCCCACCCAGTAGGGGTGGACATCGAGATGATGACTAGGCTTGTGGCCGAGACGAAGTCGAAAAACCTCGCCGCGTTTCTGAGGACCTCATTCCAGAAGATAGGACAGAGGACCGCTGAGGAGGTTTTGAAACTGGCGGGGCTTGAGCCGGGGCAGAACCCGAAAAAGCTAAGCCACGACCAGATAACAGCCCTTGTCAACGCCTTCAAATCATACCCAAAGTTCAGGCCGCCGGACCCGTCCCCATTAAGCCCTGTCGGGAAAGAGTTTCTCGAGGCGGGGATAAGGAAGATATTCAACCCAGAGTTTCTCCACGTGGTTCAGAGGGAGCCTTCATCCTACGGCGGCCACCCATTCATAGTTGAGGCCGCCGTGGCCTACGGCGGCAACATACCTTTGTCTGAAACCCCGAACATCTACAGGTTCGCCAACAAGATTCCGCTACTGTACGATGAGCGGGCGGATGTTGTGTGGAAGGTTGTCGAGGAGAAAATTGATTGGTCAAACTACAGGGTGCCGAAGCCAGCTCCGCTTGCAGTCTTCACCAGCATATGCTCAACCAAGATACCCTACAAAACAGTTGGAAAGGAGGCGGTGGCCGACAGGCCTGAGATCGAGAGGGAGCTCGTCATGGCGTTGAGGGAGTGCGGAAGGAACCTGAAGCTATATCTTTCAAGGATTGAGAAAAAGGAGGCGGCTGCGAAAAGGTTTTCCATCTACGCCAAATACCTCCCCATGATAGCTGAGTTTTCAGCCAAGGCGGCCGGGGTGAAAAAACCCGATATCAAGCCTGTGTTGAAGAAGCTCGGCATAACCGATAAAGAGCTTGAAAAAGCTTTGAAGGATGTGGAGGCCGAGACATCCGATAAAATAAAATAAAGCGCGCATGAAAACCTTTTACGGACTGATATGCGGGGGTCGCCAAGCCTGGTCAACGGCGCAGGACTGAGAACGCGACAACCGCGTCAGCAAGCTCCTGTCCCGAAGGGGTTCGTGGGTTCAAATCCCACCCCCCGCATAAATACCGAGTACCCTGAGCCAATTTCGGTCGAGGACTATCGTCGATGGGGTTCTCGTAGGTATTCGCTGCAGACTGTAGAGAGAGATGTAAAAGTGTTGAGACTATTTGCTAGGCATGATTTGTTGGATAAGGAGCAGGCTGCCGTCGTCGACTTCATTCTCACTTACCCCGTAAGCGTTGGTACCCGACAGGTCATGATGCATGCTTACATGCGTTGGCTCCGCTACCTCAACCTTAAGCCTGAACTATCGACGTTTGAGGCGTTAAGGGATTTAGACAGGCTGAGGCCTCGCAAGCTAGCGAAAATCCCCAGCATCCACACCGTCAAAGCCGTGATCTCCGCCATGCGTCCAGGACAGAGCAAAAACTTCTGGGTCCTAATCATGGAGACAGGGCTCCGGTTCAGCGAGGCCTATAACCTACTCTGGAGCCAGATAGACCTCTCACAAAAACAGCTAATCATGGAGAGGTCGGAGAAGCGGAGCGAGGGGTCCGTCCTACCCCTTTCAGACTTAGCGATACAGGCGTTAGAAGACCAGAGACGCCGCAGCTCAGGCGGCAGGGTCTTCACCGTCAACCAAAGAACGCTCGTCAAGACCCTTACAACGGCAAGACGGCGGCTAGCATACTTACAGGATGCGGCTCTGGTAAACGCAAAAAACATCCGACACGTCTACGCTACAAGGCTCTACGCAACAACAAAAGACATCGTCTACGTCCAGCGCATGCTCCGACATCGCTCAATCCTGACGACGCAGAGATACATCCACATGATTGTCGAGCGGAAGTCTTACGAGGTAAAGGTAGTTCCGCAGCATGACCGGGAAACAATCGCCAGCCTCTTGGAGCAGGGCTTCGACGTCGTTCTAACGCAAAAAGACGCCGTTTATCTTAGGAGGCTGAAAGAATGAAGCGGTCGGGTAGGAGGAGGGGTAAAAGGCGGGCAAGGGCCCCTGGACTAAACCAGCTCTTCACCTGCCCCGACTGCGGCTACGTGTCATGCCTGCTGGGGTTAGCTGCTCACAGTATCGCCCGCCATCAGAAGAACCTGATAGCATGGGCTTGTAGAGCGGCTCCACCCCACCTACACCCGCGACGGAGAGCTACAAAGCTGAAGTTCGCAACCATCAGACCTACCGGGGCCCCTGCAGGGGAAGAGCCGCCGTCGACAGAGTGAGAGGGCGGGCTGAATGGGTAAAAGGAGAAGAGGCGGATACTTCAGCCCTGAAAGGCCGCAGACCGTTGCCTTCGTAGTAAAGTTGTCTAAACCCCTGATAGAGAGCGTCGATGCCCTTGTCGCTAGGGGCCTCTGGTCAAATAGAGCTGAATTCGTGAGAGAAGCTATTAAAGAGCATGTCGAGCGATACGCCAAACACCAAGAGTGTTAGAGTATGGCTACCGGCGTCGATAGTTAAGAAGCTGGACGACTACATAGCGAGAGGCTATTTCGGCAGCAGGGAAGAAGCGTTAAGGTTCGCTCTCCAGCTCGTCGATGAGGAGATAGGGGATAGAGCGGTAGATCTAAAGACGTTGGCTCAGCTGAGGGCGGAGCGGGCAAGGCTCCGACGGAGAGAGAACCCCGAAAATGTAGGTATGTAGGATTTAAACCCTAGAGAGGGGGTAAGGCCGAGGCCCCGGATGCGTCGACGTCAGGAATGGGTAACTGTAAAGATACCGAGGCCTCTGGCTGAAAAATTAGACGCATGGATAGAGGAGCATGCGGAGCTGGGGCTGAAAAGCCGTAGCGACGCAGTCTGTCTGGCAATTCGGGAGCTGATAAGGTGGGGGCTTAAACAGCATGAGACGCCCATAGAGTTTAGCGATACATGATACCCCTACGGGAGCAGGTTCTGAGCCTGCCGCCGTTGACCAGGCTTGGCGACCCCCGCCTCCGAGACGTCTAATAGCTTCGAGGGCCCTGAAAGCTTATCTACATCCGACGCTTTGGGTAACGCTATGGTTGGAGAAGAAGAGTTCGTGGGTTCAAATCCCACCCCCCGCAAATCCTACACAAAAACTAATTTGACGTCTCTCGATGTCATGGGTTAAATAGAATGGCCGCCGGCACGCGGCTTTCGCGAGGGGTCTCCCACCTCACTAGTGCCGCGCGGATGGGGCTTAGCTTCCAGGTTCGGATGAGTCTGGGCGTTTCCCCCATCCTATGACCGGCGCCATGTTTAGGTTTTTCTCCGGAAATTTAAGCTTAAGCAAGACCCAGTAGCTGGGGCTGCATCATGATGAATATGGCAAGCCCCACGACGGCGACCATTGTTATGAGGAATGCCAGTATGTAGGCGAAGGTGGAGAAAACGTCCCAGAACCTCGTCTTCGACAGCTTAACCATGCTACAACGGTTTCTCAGCCCCGTATTAACCCTTATTTGCTTACATCAACCAACTCTCCCCCAACAATCTCAAGCAGCGTCTTGACCTTCATCCTGAGAAGTGTGTCGTCCGAGCCCCCTGAGGTGATGACTTCGTCGTATCTGGTGAGTGAGGCGTCTACATACGTCTTAAGCTGTGTGATGTGTCCGAAGGGCGGTACGCCTCCGACCGGATACCCCGTAGCCGCCAGAACCTCGTCTGGCTTTGCCAACCTAACATCCTCGCCTACAAGTTTTGAAAACTTTTTCAAATCCACCTTTTTATCACCCGAGACGACGAGCACGTAGGGCCGCGACCCTAGGAGAACGATGCTTTTAGCGATCTGGGATATTGGGCAGCCGACCGACTTTGCAGCCGACTCCGATGTCTTGGCTTCGTTGGGGTTGAGGTGGATGAATTGACCGGCCACCCGATGCTGTTTCATGAAAGACATGAGGTGTTCGGGGCCGAGCATAGTTCTGGAAGGTTTGAGATGCATATTGGCTTTTTGTTTTTATAGGTCGGCCCGTGATTTTATACGGGCTTGTTGGACGAGGAGGAGTATCTTCGCTGGGTTGAGATGGCGCGGAGAACGTTGAGGTCGGCTGAGAGAGATTTAGACGGCGGAGACTATAAAGTCCATCAGGCAGCCGAATACGCTGTCAAAGGGCTGCTTCACGGAATGGGTTTGGGACCGCAGTGCCACAGCATTTCAGCACTGTTGGCCAAACTCCCGAAAGAGTTCGACGTAGTCGAGATGCTTGATGCCGCAAAGCTCCTAGACAAATACTATGTCCCAACCCGCTACCCGAACGCATGGTCTGAAGGAGTACCGGCAGACTACTATACTCGGGCTGAGGCTGAGCAGGCATTAACGCATGCCGGAAACTTGGTGAAGTGGGTTGAGGCTAAATGGAGTTTATTTAGGCGCGGGTAAAGGCTAGGGAGGCTGTTATAGCCAAGGTCGGGAAATGGGTTGGAATGCTTGGCTTTCATGTCACAGCGGTTTTGATAGGCTCTTACGCGCGGGGTGATTTCAACCTGTGGAGCGATGTGGATGTTCTACTTGTCTCAGATGTTTTTCCTGAAAGGCCGTTGGATAGGCTGAAAATGGTTGACCCGCCGGAAGGCGTTGAAATAATTCCGCTTACCCTGAAGGATTTTTACAGGCTGTTGAAGAGGAGAAACCCTCTGGTTGTCGACGCCCAGAAATATGGTGTTATTTTACGTGACGACCTAGGTCTTTTCAGGGATTTGCGGGGCAACACTTAATAGCTGAGGACAAGGCTTTTACAGGTGGCTCTTGCCGCGACATGTTTGGGATAGAGTTCATACCGTTGACCATCCCTACGCGCAGATGGTTCTCACCAAGATGCGGGACAGAACAACCGGTCAGATTGAGTTCAGGAAAGGACTTGTGAAGCTTGGGCGTTTGCTCGGCTTCGAGATAGCTAAAACATTCGAGGTCACCAGACGGACCGTGGTCACTCCCCTTAACGTCGAGGCTGAGGGGGTCGAGATACCGGACATAGACCGTGTTGTATTGATTACCGTTCTCCGTGCAGCCATGCCTTTGACAGAGGGGCTGCTAAAAGTCTTCCCCACGGCTAGGCAAGGTGTTGTCAGCGCGCGACGTGTGGAGGAGACATACAGGGGAGGCCTTGAGTTCGACGTCGAGTTCACCTACATCCGCATCCCCCACATCAAACCGGAAGAGATCGTGATAGTCGCCGACCCGATGCTGGCGACGGGTTCAACCCTCCTCAAAGTCGGACAGGAGGTTGTTAAAAACGGTACACCAAAACGGCTAATATTTGCGACAGTCATATCCACCGAGCAGGCAATCAACCGGTTACTCACAACATTTGAGAAAGCAGAGGTCTTCACAGTAGCCATCGACAAAGAGCTGGACAGCAGGGGCTACATAGTTCCAGGCCTCGGAGACGCGGGCGATAGGTCGTTCGGCTGATAGCTGATTAAATTTATAAGAGAGTGTGGAGTAGTTTGTAATGCCCCGGTTAAGACGGCGGCTCCGACCAGACCACAAGGGAGCGACACTCCCGAAGGGATGATGGAACGGCCTCCAACCAGGGGCACAAGATGAGGGCCTTGAGCCTTGGATGCTCAGGTCTAACCACGGGCCAAGCCCCCAAAAATCCTCCGCAGCCGTACAGCCCCAGGCATGACTCCGGTTGATCCTGCCGGACCTCACTGCTATCGGGGTGAGACTAAGCCATGCAAGTCTAGGCCCATAGCCATCTGTGGGCCTGGCGTACGGCTCAGTAACACGTGGCCAACCTACCCCGAGGAGGCGGATAACCCCGGGAAACTGGGGTATAAACCGCCATAGGTGAGGGGTTCTGGAACGACCCTTCGCTGAAAGACGTGCGCGGGGATGCCTGTGCACGTGCCTCGGGATGGGGCTGCGGCCCATCAGGTAGTTGGTGGGGTAACGGCCCACCAAGCCTATAACGGGTACGGGCCCTGAGAGGGGGAGCCCGGAGATGGACTCTGAGACAAGAGTCCAGGCCCTACGGGGCGCAGCAGGCGCGAAAACTCCGCAATGCGCTCACGCGTGACGGGGTTACCCCGAGTGCCACCCTCGTGGTGGCTTTTGCGCGGTCTAAAAAGCCGCGCGAATAAGCGGGGGGCAAGACGGGTGTCAGCCGCCGCGGTAATACCCGCTCCGCGAGTGGTGAGGACTATTACTGGGCTTAAAGCGTCCGTAGCCGGCCCGGCGTGCTCCGCGTTAAATCCAGCAGCCTAACTGCTGGGCTGCGCGGATGACTGCCGGGCTTGGGGGTGGGAGAGGGCGGCGGTATTCCCGGGGTAGGGGTAAAATCCACTGATCCCGGGAGGACCACCAGTGGCGAAGGCGGCCGCCCAGAACACGCCCGACGGTGAGGGACGAAAGCTGGGGGAGCGATCGGGATTAGATACCCCGGTAGTCCCAGCCGTAAACGATGCGGGCTTGGTGTCGGGCTGGCCACGAGCCAGCCCGGTGCAGAAGGGAAACCATTAAGCCCGCCGCCTGGGGAGTACGGCCGCAAGGCTGAAAACGCCGTGCCGTTGGGTAAATAAACTACAACACCTTTGAGGTCTCGGACATGTCGTGGACATGGAAACGCTAAGTGAGTTGTTTTACCTTGTCGGTTTACTAAGAGACGGTTCAGTGTACTATGATAGAGCGTCACGGAACTACTACGTTGTTTGGTACTCGAAATCACGTGAATTCCTAGAATTTGTCGTTGCCGACAAATTATCAAGGGTCTTCCCACACACTAGACCTAGAATGGACCAATACAAGAAAGGACATTGGAGAATCAGAATTAGTAGCAAACAAATATACGATATGGTGAAAACAAGCTTTGAATTTCCTGACGAGGGTTTAGGACAGAGCTATTGGGGAATACCCACATTAATCCGCGAGGCAGACATTTTGCTAAAGCTAAGCCATATAAGGGGAATAGCAGATGCCGAAGGAGATGTTTCGTTAGTAAATAAATATGTTGAAATATCACAGAAAAATCGCGAAGTCTTGCACTGGATTAAGATGACGTTAAGACGGGTGGGAATAGAAACTGGCAGTGTTGTGTTAGCTGATAGAAAATCACTTACGTATAAAATTGTTATAAGTGGAAAAATGGCACTCACAACTTTTCACAAATTAGTTAATTTTGAACACCCTCTAAAGAAATTAAGTCTTGAAAAATTAGTAAATTCACACCCAACCGCACGGCGTCAGCAGACTTAAAGGAATTGGCGGGGGAGCACCACAAGGGGTGGACGTTGCGGCTTAATTGGAGTCAACGCCGGAAAGAGAGGACCAGTTGTAATTCTGGATAACCTCTCCCGGTGACCTTACCGGGGGCGACAGCAGGATGATGGCCAGGTTAAAGGCCTTGCCTGACGAGCTGAGAGGAGGTGCATGGCCGTCGCCAGTGCGTGCCGTGAGGTGTCCTGTTAATTCAGGCAACGGACGAGACCCGCGCCCCCAGTTGCGACCGGGCCGGAAGGCGCCGAGCACTCTGGGGGGACTGCCCCGGAAACGGGGAGGAAGGAGCGGGCCACGGCAGGTCAGTATGCCCCGAATCCCCCGGGCCGCACGCGACGTTCAATGGTGGGGACAGTGGGCTGCGACCCCGAAAGGGGAAGCCAATCCCTAAACCCCACCTCAGTAGGGATCGAGGGTTGCAACTCGCCCTCGTGAACGCGGAATCCCTAGTAACCGCCCGTTACCACCGGGCGGTGAATACGTCCCCGCTCCTTGCACACACTGCCCGTCGCTGCACCCGAGCTGGGACTGGGCGAGGGCCGGTCAAGTTGGCTGGTTCGAGCCCAGTCCTGGTGAGGGGGCAGAAGTCGTAACAAGGTGGCCGCACGGGAACGTGTGGCCGGATCACCTCCAGTACCGTATTCCCCTGCCTGGGATGTGCGGAGGCGGAGGAGTGGAAAGGGCTTGGCCCGTGGTTCTCTAACATTTTTTGAAAGATTAATTACCGCTTTTTTCTTCTAGTGGGCGTGAGGGCTGCTGTCTACTATGGCCCAGGTGATGTTAGGGTCGAGGAGGTTGAGAAGCCTAGGGCTGGTTTCGGCGAGGTTGTCGTCAGGAACTTTGTGACGTTGACTTGTGGGACTGATTTGAAGATGTTTCTGCGCGGCCATCCCTACGCCAAGCCGCCGATGGTTATGGGGCATGAGTTCGCCGGCGTGGTTGAGGAGGTGGGCGGCGGCGTTGACTGGGTTAACGTCGGCGACAGGGTTGTGGCCGTCAACTCAGCGCCCTGCGGCCACTGCATCTACTGCAGGCTGGGAAGGTTTAACCTCTGCGAAAACCTTGAGAAAGCCATAATAGGCTTCACAACAGACGGCGCGTACGCGGAGTACGTAAAGGTGCCGCCGCACATAGCTACCTTCAACCTCTACCGCATACCTGAACACCTGGAGCCTGAGGAGGCTGCTTTGCTGGAGCCCCTGGCATGCGTTGTGAGAGGGCGGCGTCTCATAGACATCGAGCTCGGCGACAAAGTCGTGGTCATCGGGGCAGGCCCCATAGGCTTGATGCATATGATGCTGGCCAAGCACTCGGGCGCGGGGAAGGTTGTGATGCTGGACGTAAGCATGCAGAGGCTTAGATATGCTGAGGAGCTTGGCGCGGACGTGGTTGTCAACACCGCTGAAGCGGACGCCGTGAAAAGGGTTCAGGAGGAGACAGATGGTTTGGGGGCTGATGTCGTGGTCGAGGCCGTAGGCCTCACGGAGACATGGGAGCTGTCGCAGAGACTTGTCAGGAAAGGCGGCACAATACTGCTTTTCGGCGGACCACCGCGCGGAAGCAAGGTGTCAGCGGACACATACACAATACATTATGGCGAAGTAAGGATACAGGGCTCCTTCCACCACACACCCCAAGACGTACTGAGAGCCATGAGGCTTATAGAGTCGAGGAAGCTTCCGCTGAGAAGGCTTGTAACAGCCCGTGCCAAGCTTGAGTCAATTGTAAAAGTATTCGAGGACCTGAAACAAGGTAAGGAGATAAAGGTTGCGATAACCTACTAGCCTTCAACAACTACTTTAACGCTTCTCGAAGCATCTCTCGCCGCTGCAAAAGCCTCACCCGCTTCGCCGAGCCTGAAACGATGCGTCACAAGCTCTTTCAAAGAAATCCTACCGCGGCTCATCATCTCCAGCACCTTCGTCGTCTCAGACTCGCTCGTGGAATAGCTTGTGACGATGCTTTTCTCATCTATGAAGAGCTGTGAGAAATCTATCTCGGTTTTTTCTCCGCGTTCAGGTGCCCCGAAGAGGCAGACTTTTCCGCCGCGGCGCACGGCCTCCAGTACGGTGTGTATTGGCTTTATCGCAGGTGTTGCGAGAACACCTACGTCGCATCCTCTCCCGTCGGTCAGCTTCCTGCAAACGCTGGAGAAGTCCTGCTCCAACGGGTTTACGGCCACATCGGCCCCAGCCTTCTCCGCAAACATGCGCCTGAACTGTGAAAGCTCCGCAACAGCAACCACGGAGGCCCCGAAGACCTTAAGCAGTTTCACAAATATCATTCCCGTTGGCCCGGCTCCGACCAGGGCCACGCTGTTACCTGGAGAGAACCCTACACGCCTTAAAGCCCTGAGGACGCAGGCCGCCGGCTCGATGAACGACGCCTCCAGCCAATCCAAACCATCCGGTAGCCTTAACACCCCGCCCCTCTCGACGTTAGCCCTCGGAACCCTGAAGTACTCTGCGAAACCACAGGGCTTTATCGTGTCCTTTAGAAATTCTGGACACATCGTGTGCGAGCCGTTCAGACAGTAGTAGCAGGCCCCGCACGATACACGGTGGTGTACGAAGACCCTGTCACCTTTTCTAAACCCCTCTGCACGCGATTCCTCGACCACTCCCACGACCTCATGGCCAAGCATCGGCGGCGTCAGAGGCCTTCCAAAAGCCTTTTCGAGGTCTGTTCCGTCAACGCCGCAGGCCACCATCTTGACCAACAGCTCCCCATCACCGATCTCCGGCACATCGACCTCCCTGACCTCTACGCCCCCACCATCCCTAACGAATACAGCCTTCACATCACGTCAACAACTTGACGGCTGAAAAACATTACCTACCACCAGCCTATTCTGTCGAGGAGGCCTTTACGTCTGGCGTACCCTACCGCCTTGTTGAACACGTATAACCCTGCGGCCATCCAGACCGCCGAGACAGCGAGGGCCTGAAGCGGGTCACCGGAAAGCCTGAGACCAAACGCAGAACGCGCCGCATTCAACGCCTGGTTAACCGGTAGTAAAAACTCCAACGGAGCCAAGAGCTGGTTTAGAGAGGAGACGGGGAAGAGAACATCTCCGGCTAGGTAGAGGAATCCTAGGACGTAGTATGTTAGGCTCCAGTGGAGCTTGTTTGTCAGCAGGTTGATGGAGGGTAGCAGGTAGTAGAGGGCTGCAGCGCCCAAGTATACAGCCAGGATTGAAAGCACGAACTTTACCGCGTCTTTTAACATGAGTTGTACCGGTAGCCCCAGCCCGTATGTGAAGGCTGTGAAGGCGAAGATAGCTGAGGCGGCTGTAGCTATGACTGAGAGACCCAGCTCGGCCAAAAGCCTTCCAAAGAGATATGGTGTTAGAGAGGCCTTCGAAAGGTAGATGCTCTTCATCACGCCGTACCGTTCCCTGTCCTGTGAGACAATCTGCCCGCCTGTCTCCGCGGCGAAGATAAACGGTGTGAAAAATACCGTGCCTATGATTAGGTAGGCTAGGTATTCGAGGTCTATGGGGGCTTCGGCCAGCCTCATCCCTACAACGTAGAGAAGGGGGAAGAGCATGGTTGACGCCAGCGGCCTGACTATCTGTATGCCGATAAAGATGAACGGCTCGGTCCAGTTGCTGTCCACCTGCCACCCCACCCATGCCGATGCACGTACGGCCTTTAACGCCCCCCTCAAATCCATCTGAGGCTCAGCCTCCCCTCACGCCTACCCAAGGTCTCCATGTAGTTTAAAGTCCTCCAAGCCAGCGGGATTAGAACGATGCTTAACACGGTCAGCACAGCTATGTGTAGTGTGAGGCTTTCAAGGGTTTTGCCGAGGATTATTGTCCTGCGGAGCCCGTCGATGCCGAAGGTCAGCGGTATGAGCGAGACGAGTAGCTGTAGCACCGTAGGGAAGGGCGAGTACCTGCCAACAGTGGGGAAGTAAAGGCCTGAAAGCAGGTAGACCGGCTCCGACAACACCTCATTAAGGTTGAGCGCTCCACGGCCGTAGAGCATGTAGAGCGAGGACATCAGCATCCCGAGGCCGTAGAGGGCGGTTAACGTCAGTGTGAAGACCAGAGAAAGCGCCAGCGGGTCGGCCACGTTTAGCTGTATGTTTAGGACGGTGAACGCTGTGAGGAGTATTATTGCGGCCCTTATGGATGTGTTGACTATGGAGCCCAGCGACATTCCCAGAAGTATGCTCATCCGTGATATTGGGGCTATTATGAAGAGGTCGAGGTTGCCGCTCTCCTTCTCCCAGTACAGCTGGCTGGCCATAAGCCAGAGTACGTTGTCCCAGAAAGCCATCATGGCGCCTCCCACGACCGCGAAGCCGGCTAGCTGCCCACTTCCGGACACGCGGTAGAGAGTTGCTGCGGCGAAGACAATAAGCAAAGGTATGACGGCCTCCGCTATAACCCACTCCGGCTCGTTGAACTGGCTTCTCACCCTAACGTAGGCCCTTGCATAGGCAGCCCTCAGGTTACGCATCATAACCTGTCTCGATATCACCGCCGCCCACCAGCTTAACGTAGACATCCTCGAAACTGGGCATGGAGCGGACAACGCTCAAAATCTTCCCACCCATAGCGGTGATTTTATCCACGAACTCCGCGGTCTCACCCCAGTCATTCATGACAACCCGCATCTTAACAACACCTGTTGCAGGCTCATACGATTTGTAAACAGCTTCAAGCCTATCCATAACATCCTCCACCCTGTCAAACTTCGCCTCGATGACTGCGACGGTCTTCCCGCTCACAAGTCTCTTCAACTCCTCGGGCGTGCCCACCGCCAAAATTCTGCCGTGGTTGAGAACCGCGACCCTGTCGCACAGTTCCTCAACCTCAGCCATGTAATGCGAGGTCAGTATAACAGTTCTCCCACCACCACCCCTAACCCACTCCTTGACAAGCCTCCGAATACGTCTCGCAGAAACAACGTCAAGCCCTATCGTGGGCTCGTCCAGGAAGAGGACCTGAGGCTCGTTTATCAGCCCGCGCGCAAGGTTCAGTCTCTGCCTATATCCCGTGGAGAGGTTTCGCAGCTTCTCGTCCGCAACATCTCTTAACCCGACAGCGTCCAAAAGCTCATCAATCCTCCGCCTAGCCGTCCGGCCATCAATCCCGTAGAGCTGTGAATAGAACCAGAGGTTTTCGCGGGCAGTTATCAAGCCATAGCCCGGGGTGTCGCCGCCCGAAACCAGGTTAATTAATGGACGGATACGGCCGGCCTCTTTCTCGACATCATATCCGAGCACATAGGCCTTACCTGAGGTGGGTAGCAGCAGGGTCGTCAGAATTTTTACCAGCGTCGTCTTGCCGGCTCCATTCGGCCCCAAAAGGCCGAACACCTCCCCGGACCCGACCTTAAGGTTGACGTCCTCCAAAGCCTTGACTACTGAATGCCTGTTTTTGAAAACCCTCCCTAACCCAACGGTCTCGACTGCATGTGTTGACCGCATCCCGTCTCAAAGGCCGTAAACTCTGCATTTAAACTAGCAGCAAGGTATAAAGGCTCGAGGGGGTGCGAAGCACGCCATGGTGTGTAGAAAAGTATTTTCTTTTGCCAGCTCACATTCTAGCAACGGGTTGTTGGATGTCTCCAAGGTTTTTTAACGACTGTCTAGTGGCTTCCCGTAAGGTGAGGAGACATCACGGTTAAGGGTAAGATTATCTGGGTTGCAGGCCCCGCCGTTAAAGCTGACGGCATGATGGGTGCCAAGATGTATGAAACCGTCTATGTCGGCGATGAGAGGCTTATCGGTGAGATAATCAAGCTGACCGGCGATGTAGCCTTCATACAGGTTTACGAGAACACCAGCGGGTTGAAGCCCGGTGAACCTGTTGAAGCAACAGGTAGTCCGTTATCTGTTTCGCTGGGTCCAGGCATGCTGGGCAGCATCTACGACGGTGTGCAGAGGCCCCTAGATGTTTTAGGCCGTGTTGCGGGCGGATTCATCAAGAGAGGCATCAAGGCAGACCCACTCCCCCTCAACAAGAAATGGCTGTTCAAACCCTTGGTTAAGAAGGGAGACGAGGTTGGGCCGGGGGACATAATAGGTGAGGTGCCTGAAACACCTCTGGTCACGTCGAAGATAATGCTGCCGCCCGACGCAAAGCCTGGAAAGCTCTCATACATCGCACCGGAGTCAGAGTACACAGTCGAGGAAGTTATAGCAGAGGTCGAGACCAAAGACGGTACACAGAAGATAAAACTCTACCATAGATGGCCCGTCAGGAAGGCGCGCCCATTCAAGCAACGCCTCGACCCCGAAGTACCAACAATAACAGGGCAACGCGTCCTCGACACATTCTTCCCACTCTCAAAAGGCGGGACAGCATGCATACCGGGAGCATTTGGGACCGGGAAGACGGTGACCCTTCACCAGCTAGCCAAGTGGAGTGACACGCGTGTTATTTTCCATGTTGGCTGTGGTGAGAGAGGTAATGAGGAGTCTGAGGTTTTGACGGAGTTCCCGCATCTGAAGGACCCCGCGACGGGTAGGCCCTTGATGGAGAGGACGGTTTTGATAGCGAACACTAGTAATATGCCTGTGGCGGCTAGGGAGGCCAGCATCTACACGGGGGTGACGATGGCGGAGTATTTCAGGGACATGGGGTATGATGTTCTGCTTGTAGCGGACTCGACGAGCCGTTGGGCTGAGGCCCTCCGTGAGATAAGTGGGAGGCTTGAGGAGATGCCGGCGGAGGAGGGCTATCCCAGCTACCTGGCCAGTAGGCTTGCGGAGTTCTATGAGAGGGCTGGAAGGGTTGTGACGCTCGGAAACCCATCACGTATAGGAAGCGTCTCCCTCGTGGGCGCCGTCAGCCCACCGGGCGGCGACTTCACAGAGCCCGTCACAACACACACCATGCGCTTCATAAGGACGTTCTGGGCCCTTGACGCAAACCTCGCCTACACACGGCACTACCCCGCGATAAACTGGATTACGTCCTACTCAGCCTACGTGGAGACCGTTAGGAAGTGGTGGGCGGAGAACATATCGGTGGACTGGTATGAGCTGAGGTATCAGGCGTACAGGCTGCTGCAGCGGGAGGCAGACCTCCTTGAGATCGTACGTCTCCTCGGGCCTGAGGCCATCCCCGACGAGGAGAAACTCGTCCTCGATGTAGCTCGTATGATTAGGGAGGGGTTCCTGCAGCAAAGCGCCTACGACGAGGTTGACGCCTACTGCCCGCCGAAGAAACAGGTTATGCTACTCAACCTGTTCGTCAAATTCCACAGACTCGCGGAAGAGGCACTCAGGAGAGGTGTGGCGCTAAAAGAGATTAGAAGCATGGCCATAATTCCCAGGCTTATCAGGGCGAAGTATGAGATACCGAACGACAGGCTGGAGCTTATAGAGCAGCTGGAGAGGTCTATGGAGGAGGCTTTCGCAGGCCTTAAGGCTGAGGAGAGGCTTGAGGTGAGGGGCTAGATGGTCTCGGTCAAGGCTGGGCTCGAGTATCTCTCGATACAGGAGATCAAGGGCCCCCTCATGGTTGTTGGAGGGGTCACAGACGTTACCTACGACGAGCTCGTGGAGATCGAGACGGCTGACGGCGAGAGACGTCTTGGGAGAGTTATTGAGGTTGGGTTGGGCAGGGCTGTTGTCCAGGTCTTTGAGGGGACGCAGGGCCTGTCTATAGAGGGTACGAAGGCGCGGTTCCTCGGCAGAACACTTGAGATACCTGTTTCGACCGAGATGCTTGGCCGGATATTCGACGGGCTTGGAAGACCTCTGGACGGACTGCCCGAGCCTGTTGCGGAAGAGGTCCGGGACGTAAACGGCGAGCCGATCAACCCCGAGAGGAGAGAATACCCATCCGACTTTATTCAGACCGGTGTCTCAGCCATCGACGGCATGAACAGCCTCGTCAGGGGGCAGAAGCTCCCAATATTCTCCGGTGCCGGGCTGCCGCACAACGTGCTCGCGGCCCAGATAGCCCGTCAGGCAACTGTGCCGGGGAAGGAGGAGGAGTTCGCGGTAATTTTCGCCGCGGTAGGTGCCCAAAACGACGAGGCCAGGTTCTTCAGGAGAAGCCTGGAGGAGAGCGGCGCCATAAGCCGCAGCGCACTTTTCCTAAACCTTGCAGACGACCCCGCCATCGAGAGAATAGTGACCCCGAGAATAGCCCTCACATTAGCCGAGTACCTAGCCTTCAAACAAGGCTACCACGTCCTCGTAATCATCACAGACATAACCAACTACTGCTTCTCCGGAGATACCGAAGTTATATTCGGAGATGGCACAGTCAAGGAAATAGGGAAGTTCGTCGAGGAGGTGAACGCTCTGACCACCAACCGCCGCCGTCCTCTTTACATGATAATCGAGCAAGGCAAAGGGTCGGCCCTCGTGAGCTCGGTCAACTCCGGAGAGCTGACACACGGCTCAGTCCTTTCATGGGAGGATTTCAAACTGAAAGAGTGCAGGATCCAGGCCGTTGAGAAGATTGTTGCGCCCAGAAAGCTCTTGCTTATCCGGACCAGGTCAGGGGCCGAGCTCAAGGTCACACCGGACCAAAAGCTCTTAGTCGACACCCTCTCAGGACCGAAACTCGTCCCAGCGCAGGAGATCAGACCAGGCGATGAATTGTATTCAATCGAGAAGCTCGACGTCAAAACCGAGCGGATAGCTCTGCTCAACCTCCTCGCCGAAAGGGAGCCGGAGCGCTTCTTCGTCCACACGAAGGACGACAGCATCGAGCGGGCCCTCGCCGAGAAGTACGGAAGCGTCTCAGAGGCATGCAGGAAGCTCGGCCTGAGTTACGTGCGGATTACGGACTCCCGCGCTAAGAGGAGGTACCGGCTCGACGAGTTCCTCAAAGCCGTCGACGATTTGGGATGGAGCGTCGAGAAGGCCACCTCGCTTATTGACTACCTAACCGCCGATGGGAAGCAGAGGGTAAGGCTGAAAGAGAATTACGTCACGCCAGACCTCACACGCCTCCTCGGTATGGTCCTCTCCGACGGGACGGTCTACGAGTCTAACGAGCAGGGCATGTATTACGTAAGCTTCGGCAACAGAGCGACGGAGCTCGTCGAGACCTTCATTCAGTTGTTCAAGCGAGTCTTCGACGGGCCTGAGCCTCAGGTGCACACCAACCAGGACGGCGTCACCATAGCTAGGTTCAACAGCCTCATAGCTGCGAGGGTGCTGTCTAATCTGGCCGAGCTCGGAACGCCGAAGGAGCTGACGAGGCTGCTGAGGTTGGGGGAGGACCACGCGGCCGCCTTCATCGCCGGCTACGTCGACGGCGACGGCTCGGTGCTGCGTAACGGCAGGAAGGTCCACATAACGACAATCAGCAGGCTGAGGGCCAGCAGGGTCCAGCTGCTGCTGAAGAGGCTGGGCATACCGAGCGTGATCCAGAAGAGGGGCTCGGGAAGTGCCTTCAGCGGCTCGGAGATATACGATGTGGTGGTACAGGGGCCGAGCAGCACCTCGAGGTTTTGGAGATTCGTGAGACCAGACCATCCTGCGAAGCGCATAGCTCGACTGCCTGAGAAGGGTAGGACACAGGTCAAGGCAGAGAGGTTCTACCTGAGCCCGAGGGTGACTGGGCTGCTGCTGAGGAGGTTAAGGGCACGGTACGGCCTAAGCCAGAGGGAGCTCGGACCGAGCAGCACCGTCTCGCAGGTGGAGGGCTTCACCAGAAGGATCTCGAGGAGCGTACTGTCGAGTTGGCTCCAGTCCGTTGAGGGTAAGATCAGGCCAGGCGATCCCGACTTCATAGCGCTCCGCATGCTTGCCGGCGGGAACTACGTGTTGGACGGGGTGGTGGAGGTGCGGGAGGTGGAGTCGGACGGGGCTTACGTCTACGACCTCACCGTCGAGGGAACCCACAAGCTAACCGTCGCCAACGGGATAATAGCCTCGAACTGTGAGGCCCTCCGGGAGGTAAGTGCGGCCCGTGAGGAGGTCCCGGGTAGGAAGGGTTATCCCGGCTACATGTACACGGACCTTGCGTCCATCTATGAGCGCGCGGGCCGTATTAAGGGGCTTAAGGGTAGCTTGACCCAGATGCCTATACTGAGCATGCCGAGCGACGACATTACCCACCCCATCCCAGACCTCACGGGGTACATAACTGAGGGGCAGATTGTCCTTTCCCGCGACCTTTACAGAAAGGGCATCTACCCGCCTGTCAACGTCTTGATGAGCCTGAGCAGGCTTATGGGGCCCGGCATTATCTCGCAGAAGAGAACAAGAGCAGACCACGGAGATGTCAGCAACCAGCTCTACGCCGCCTACGCCAGAGCTGTCCAGCTCCGCTCCCTCGCCGAGATAGTCGGTAAGGCGGGGCTCTCCGAGACAGACCTCAAATACCTAGAGTTCGGCGACCTCTTTGAGCAGAGGTTTCTGAAGCAGTCCTACACGGAGAACAGGACGCTTGACCAGACGCTCGAAATAGCCTGGGACATACTTTCAACACTTCCAGAGGCAGAGCTTACCAAAATAAAGGAAGAACATATCAGGAAACATTACCGTAGGAGAGGCTGAGCAAAGATACTTGCCAGCAGACGGCGTTGGCTGATGTTAGCATGGCTTTTCGCAGACAGGGTGGTTTACAGCCTTAACTGGCTAGCTGTTGCGCCCGCCCAGCCCGCCATCGCCTCCGAGCTACGTCTCAACATAACCTCGTTAGGGCTGCTCGGAACCGTCTTCCTCATAGGCATAGGCTCATTCCAACTGCCTGCAGGGATTACAGCGACCCGGCTGGGGGCCCGTAACACCGCGCTGGTAGGTCTGGGGGCCTCATCCCTCTTCGCCGGGCTTTCAGGGCTGGCCCCAACATTTGAGATACTTGTAGCTTTCAGGCTTCTGACAGGAATTTCCATGGCCTTCTTCTTCGGACCGGGTATAGCTTTCTTCACGCCTCTCTTCCCAGCCAGAGAACGCGGCACAGCCCTCGGCATCTACAACGCAGGCTTCCACGCAGGTACGTTGGTGGCATTAGGAGTGTGGCCGGCCGTGGTCGCAGCCACCGGCTGGAGGATGGCTTTGCTTCTTCCGGGGGTGGCGGGGGTGATTCTAACCCTCATCACCGCATATCTCACACGCGGCATAGGTTCGTCGAAGGGGGATGTAGGCTTCGGGCTGCGTGGTCTCCGCAACAGGACCGTATGGCTGGCAGCGGTGGTTTTGACGCTTTCAGGTGGCTCGTGGTACCCTCTCACACAGTTCGGGATACTTTACCTACACGACGATGTTGGAATTGACATCCAGTCGGCTGGTCTCTTGATGTCTCTGGTGAGCCTCACCAGCATGTTGGCTGGACCTTTCTCAGGCAGGCTATTTGACCACTTTTCCTCCAAGAAAAAACTCTTCATGTACGTAAACCTTGGGATAGCGGTCTGCCTAACCATGTTCACTTTTCACAACCCGGTCGTGGCGGCCGTCAACCTATTGCTGCTGGGCTTTTTCTACGTCTCCTCATACAACATAGCCTACATCATCCCCACATACAGCCTGAGCCAGGAGCAGCTACCCATGGCTGTCTCCATCATAAACGGGACTCAGTTGGTCGCCGCAGCCAGCCTCCCCTCCCTTTTCGCAGTCTCGGTCAGCAGCCTCGGATACGGTTTTTCATGGATGCTTCTGTCCGGTCTGGCCGCGCTTTCGCTGCTCTTTGTCAGGCTGATGAGGTTTCCTTAACCACTTACAAGTGGTTAAACCTTAAATAACAAACTGCCCCAGAAGACACATGGACGTCTATCAAGCAGCTGAGACAATAATGGAGAACGCCCTGGTTTCATATCTGAGCGTCGTCACACCTTCGGGCGATGTTTTGACAAGCCCGATGCTACCCCTCTACAGCCGGGAAAGGAAGAG